>Ga0308160_10001359_pt1 | contig 34932 bp, 30 predicted proteins | sample PhyFR1_FD_201036 | JGI IMG/M metagenome (GOLD analysis project Ga0308160, IMG submission 201036) | Phyllosphere microbial communities from UC Gill Tract Community Farm, Albany, California, United States - DLSLF.R1 | ecosystem: Host-associated > Plants > Phyllosphere > Unclassified | place: USA... | reverse complement strand
CGCCGTAGCCGACGATGTCGCCCGCGTCGATGCTGCGCAGCTGCACCACGCGCGCAGCGAGCGACACCGCCTGCGCCAGCGGATTGACGCCGCCCGGCTGCGGGTGGATGCCGTACAGCGCCGCGCCAGGGCGCAGCAGGTCATGGTGAAAGGCCGGGCCGAGGAACACGCCGGACGAATTGGCCAGGCTGCCCGGCACGCCGGGAAACAGCGCGCGCACGGCGTCGAAACGCTGGCACTGGCGCGCATTGAGCGGATGCTGGGCTTCGTCGGCGCAGGCCAGGTGGCTCATGACCAGTTGCGGGCGGAGGCCGTCCAGCCAGGCCGGGTCCTGGCGCAGGCGCTCGACATCCGCACCGGCCAGCCCCATGCGCGCCATGCCCGTGTCGAACTGCAGCGCGGCCGGCAGCACGCGGCCAGTCTCCCGCGCCAGCGCGCGCCACTCGTCGAGCTGGCCCGGATCGTTCAGCACCGGCACCAGGTCGTGCGCCAGGCAATCGCGCGCCGCGCCCGGCATCGCGCCGTGCATCACATAGATGGTGGCGTCAATCGGGACCAGCGTGCGCAGGCGGACGCCTTCGTCCAGGTGCGCCGTGAAGAATGTGCGGCAGCCTTCGGCCAGCAGCGCGGCAGCCACCGGCGCCATGCCCAGGCCATACGCATCGGCCTTGAGCACGGCGCCGCATTCGACGCCACCGAGCGCGCGCAGATGGCGGTAGTTGGCCCGCACCGCGTGCAGGTTGACGGTGAGATACGCGCCAGCGCGCGTTGCGGACGGCATTGCCTCAGCTCCGCGCCAGTTCGGCGTCAGGCGACACGTCGCGCGCACCGGCGTAGCGGAACACGGCCAGGTCGTCGGCGCGGATCGCCGGCGTCTTGCCGCCAACCAGGTCGGCGATGACCGTCGCCGACCCGGCCGCCATCGTCCAGCCCAGCGTGCCGTGGCCCGTGTTGAGGAACAGGTTGCGCAGTGGCGTGGGGCCGACGATTGGCGTGCTGTCCGGCGTCATCGGGCGCAGGCCGGTCCAGAAACTGGCCTGGGCCGTGTCGCCGGCGCCGGGGAACAGGTCGTTGACCACCAGTTCGAGCGTTTCGCGGCGGCGCGGATTGAGCTCCAGGTTGAAGCCCGACAGCTCGGCCATGCCGCCCACGCGGATGCGGTCGTCGAAGCGCGTCACGGCGATCTTGTAGGTTTCGTCGAGGATGGTCGAGACAGGCGCACGCGCGGCGTCGACAATCGGCACGGTCAGCGAGTACCCCTTCATCGGATACACCGGCACCGGGAACCAGCGCTGGAGCAGGGCGCGCGTGTGGCTGCCCGTGGCCAGCACGTACTGCTCGGCAGTAAACACGCCCTTGTCGGTGACGATGCCGGTGATCTCGCCGCCGGCCTGTTCCAGGCGGCGCACGGTGGTGTCGAATTCGAAGCGCACGCCCAGGTCGCGCGCCATCGCGGTCAGGCGGGTGGTAAACAGCTGGCAGTCGCCCGTTTCATCGTTCGGCAGGCGCAGGCCTCCGACCAGCTTGTGCGATACATTGGCCAGCGCCGGCTCGGCCGCGGCCAGCTGCGCGCCTTGCAGTACTTCATACGCCACGCCGGCATCGCGCAGCACCTCGATGTCCTTGGCGGCGCTGTCGAACTGCTGCTGCGTGCGAAACAGCTGCACGGTGCCTTGCTGGCGACCTTCGTAGGCGATGCCGGTGTCGCGCCGCAGCTGGCGCATGCAATCGCGGCTGTATTCGGCCAGGCGCACCATGCGCTCCTTGTTGACAGCGTAGCGCGCCGGGTCGCAGTTGCGGTACATCTCCCACATCCACTGCAGCTGGAACAGCGTGCCGTCGGGCTTGATCGACAGCGGCGCGTGGCGCTGGAACAGCCATTTGGCGGCTTTCAGCGGAATCCCGGGCGCGGCCCACGGCGAGGCGTAGCCGGGCGAGATCTGGCCGGCATTGGCGAAACTGGTTTCGAGGGCGGGACCGGGCTGGCGGTCGATCACGGTGACTTCATGGCCGGCCAGGGCCAGGTAATACGCGGTGGTGACGCCGACCACGCCGCTGCCCAATACGATGACACGCATAATTTCCTCGAAAAGAATCAGGATTTGGTAAAGCTTGCCATCGTACCGCCAGAAGCCTGATAATTGTTTCTGTTAATACGGCAGTTTTCAGCAAAAATTACGGAGTTTCTCCATGCGCGTACAAAAGGCCTCGAACCGCATCCTCGACCGCATCGACCTGCACATCCTGGCGGTGCTGCAGCAGGATGCGCGGATCGTCATGAAAGACCTGGCCGAGCAGGTCGGGCTGTCGCTGACGCCCTGCATCGAGCGCGTCAAGCGCATGGAGCGCGATGGCGTGATCATGGGCTACTACGCACGCGTCAATCCGCAGGCGCTGGGCATGCAGATCCTGGTGTTCGTCGAGATCAACCTGCACCAGAAATCGGACAAGGCCTTCGAGCGCTTCCGGCGCGCGATGCTGGCCATTCCCGAGGTGCTCGAATGCCACCTGGTGTCGGGCGACTTCGATTACCTGATCAAGGCGCGCATTCCCGAAATGTCCGAGTACCGGCGCCTGCTGGGCGACATCCTGCACGTGGCCGATGCGGGCCAATCGAAGAGCTATGTGGTGATGGAAGAACTGAAGGAGACGCTGGCGCTGTCGATTCCGCGCTAGGGGAAGGTGGGACAGGGGCTCTATACTGACCGGACAATTCAACCACCCACGGAGTGCTTGTGAAGACCTTGACGACGCTGCTCGGCATCCGCCATCCGATCATCCAGGCGCCGATGGCCGTCTTCGGTACGCCGCAGCTCGCGGCGGCCGTGACCGAGGCCGGCGGCCTCGGGTCGCTCGCGCTGGGCCACGTCACGCCAGCACAGGCGGAAAGCGCGATCACGGCGCTGCAGGGGTTGACGACCGGCCCGTTCAACGTCAATTTCTTCACGCACGCGCCGGCGCGACCCGATGCGGCGCGCGAGGCGCGCTGGCTCGAGCACCTGGCGCCGCACTTCGCGCGCACGGGGCAGGCCCCGCCCAGCGCGCTGCGCGAAATCTACCGCAGCTTTCTGGATGACCCCGACATGCTCGAGGTGCTGGTGCGCACGCGCCCGGCCGTGGTCAGCTTTCACTTCGGCCTGCCGACCGCGCAGCAGATCGACACGCTGCACGGCGCCGGCTGCGTGCTGATGGCCACCGCCACCAACCCGGCCGAAGCGCGTGCCATCGAGGCGGCCGGCATCGACATCGTCGTCGCACAAGGTTACGAGGCAGGCGGGCATCGCGGCATCTTCGATCCGGCCGTGCCCGACCCGGCGCTCGGCACGTTCGCGCTGGTGCGCCTGCTGGCGAAGGCGGTGCGGATCCCGGTGGTCGCGGCCGGTGGCATCATGGACGGGCAGGGCATTGCCGCCAGCCTGCGCCTGGGCGCGCGTGGCGTACAGATGGGGACGGCGTTCCTGGCCTGCCCGGAAGCGCAGACGTCAACGCACTATCGCGCGCTGTTGGCGCAACCGGATCTCGGCACGGCCGTCACCGCGACGATTTCGGGGCGCCCGGCGCGCGGCATCATCAACCATTTTGTCAACGAGATCGACACGCCCGGGCACCCGCCGGTGCCCGTTTACCCGATCGCCTACGATGCTGCCAAGGCGCTGCACGCGGCCGCCAGCAGCCAGGATATCGACGACTATTCGGTCAACTGGGCCGGGCAGGCGTATGCGCTGGCGCGCCCGATGCCGGCGGCGCAGCTGGTGGCGCTGCTGGTCGAAGAAATGCGCACTGCGCACGAAGCCTGATATGGCGCGCAAGCCCGACCTGCCGCTGCACGAGGTGCGACGTTTCCTGGAGCCGGGACCGGTGGTGCTGGTCACGTCGGCCCACGCGGGCGAGCGTGACGTGATGGTGATGGGCTGGCACACGGTGATGGAATTTTCTCCATCCCTGATCGGCTGCGTGATCTCGTCCGCAAACCACAGCCATGGCCTGATCCGCGCCAGCGGCGAATGCGTGATCAACCTGCCGACCAGCAGCCAGCTCGAGGCGGTGCTGGGCGTGGGCTCGACGTCCGGTGTCGACACCGACAAGTTCGCCGCGTTCGGCCTGACGCCGGAGGCCAGCGAAGTGGTGGCGGCGCCGTCGATCCGCGAATGCCACGCGCAGTTCGAGTGTCGGCTGCATGACGACAGCCTGGTCGGGCGCTACGACTTCTTCATCTGGGAAGTGGTGGCGGCGCGCGCAGCGGCGCGGCCGCGGCACCCGGAGACGCTGCATTACAAGGGCGACGGCACGTTCATGGTGGCGGGCAAGGTGATCCGGCGTCAGCGTGACGGCTTGAAGTAGTCGCGCCGCTTCAGTGCCCCTGCAAGGTGACTGCCCTGGCGGCCCGGGGGCAGGCTGGGGATCGTTGCCAGTGCGAGGTCGGTGCAGAGGCGATGCAGCGACAGCAGGTCGACCAGCGCCGCGACCAGCCGCCGGCCAAGCACGATGTCGCCGTCTTCGACCAGCGGCAATGCACGGTGCAGGGCTGCCAGGACGACGGCGTTGTCGGCCAGGTGATCGTGCAGGCGCTGGTAGTCGAGCAATTCCATCATCGTTTCTTCATGCCGGAATCCGGCTTCGACGAGGGCCACCAGCGTGGGAAATTCGCGCACGAAATGGGCATCCGGCATGCCGGCCGGATCGAGCGCGCTCGCCAGGCGCGCACACAGGCGGCGCCGTGCATGGCGCACGGCGGCACCAATGGCGCCCGCCCCACCGCCCGGATAATGGCGAAAGCCCATGGTGTGCTCAGTGCGCGCTCAATGCGCGATCAGTAGCGGCACCGGCGCGCTGCCGAGCAGGTCGCGCGTCACGCCGCCCAGGAACCATTCGCGGTAGCGGCTGTGACCAAAGGCGCCGATGACCATCAGGTCTGCGTGGCGGTGTCGCGCCAACGCCGTCAGTGCGTCGCTCTCGCGTGCCACGGTATGTTCGACGACGACATTGACCTTCACGTCGTGACGCGCCAGGTACAGCGCCATGTCCGCGCCGGGTTCGTCGCCATGCAGCTCGGCCTGGCGTTCGGGGTTGATCAGCGCGAGCGTGACGCTGCGGGCCTGCGCGAGCAGGGGCAGGGCGGCGGCAATGGCGCGCTGGGCCGGCATCGAGCCATCCCAGCCAACCAGCACGTTGCCGGCGATGGGCGCGCCGTCGTAGGCGGTGGGCACCACCAGCACGGGACGTGTGCCGCCCAGCGCCAGCGTTTGCGGCAAGCCGTGTTCGGCACCGAAGCGATCGTGCGGGTCTGGCTGGCTGACAACGATCAGGTCGGCATAGCGCGACTGCAGCAGCAGGCCGTCGTGCGTGCTGCCTTCGAACAGGCGCACTTCGGCGCCGGCGATGCCAATGCGCTGCGCCTGCTCGATGAACGCGCTGAGCCGGGTGCGCACGTCTTCGCGCAGTGCCTCGAACGCGTCCTCGGACAATGGCACGGCCATGCCGCCGTTGAGCACTGCATAGTTGGCCAGCGAGATGCCGGTGGCGCCGGCACCGACGAGATGGGCGCCGTGCATCTCGGCCAGGACAGCCGCCGCGCGCAACCGGCTGGCCTGGCCTGCACCGCCGTCGACCTGCACCAGGATAGTCTTGAACATGGTTGACTCCGTTCGTATGGGGCGTGCAACGCTGCACGACGAGAAAAGCATACGCCCGGCGCGCGCCCATGTCAGGCGCGCGTTTGATGCAGGTCAAGCAGTCAGCACAGCCGCCAATACCATCACCAGGCCGGCCAGCGACACGAGCCACACGAGCGAGCGCACGTACGGAATGCCGGCCGCATACAGCGGGATGTAGACGATGCGCGCGATCAGATACATCCAGCAACCCCACAGCGTCAGGTCGCCTTCGCTGCCCGACACGTGCGCGATCAGGACCGCGCCAATGAACAGTGGCAGCGTCTCGAACAGATTGGCCTGCGCACGCTGCAGGCGCGCCGTGACGGGCCGCGGCGGCGGTGCTTCGCCGTCACGGGCGCTGGCGTTGTACTGGATGCCGGTCTCGGCGGTGCGCAGGTTCGCCACCAGCATGATGTGGACCAGCGACAGCACGAGGGTCCAGGCCAGCAGGGTCAGTTCGGTCGTCATTGTTGTTTCCTTGTTATGTGGGTAGACGGGAGCAGTGTCGCGCCTTTCCCGTGTTCAGGCGCGCACTGCTGACCGGTCCGGCTGAAAGGTCAACGGCGAGCCTGCCCCTCGCCCAGCAGGTCGCCCCGTGGCCGTCCCCACTGAGGCACGGGCGCCGGACATGGCTGGCTGGCCATTGCCCCATACGGTAGCGTCGAGAAGTTGTCTTCGCCGGGCGTGGAAAAGCGGATGTCGGTGGCCTTGCCGCCAATCAGCGACGGCACGCGCGCAAAGCGCAGCCAGGCGTCGAACTGGCAATTGTCGCGCTGCAGCCCGCGCAAGCCGGCCAGGCTGCCGCCTTCGCGATACTTCCAGGCGAAATCGGCAGGTGCGCTGCCCGGCATGCCGCCAAAGCGCGCGGGGCAGGCCTCCACCCCGGTCACGCCCGGCGCCAGGCTCAGCACGCCAAGGCGGATCGCATAACTGCCGGCGCCGCCATTGTCGGTCACGGTCGCGAACGACCAGCACAGCGGATTGGACGGGAACGCCGACAACGGCATGTCGAGCACGTGGCTACCTGGCTCCACCTGGGCCAGTGCGCTGCGGATCTGTTCCCGCGCCAGGTGCCCGGCCACCCCCTGTACGGCGATGAAACCCAGGCAGGCGACGATTGCCGTGACGAGGCCCGCGGCGGCGCCCCGGCGCGACGCCAGCGCGACCACACCGGCCAGCAGCAGCAAGCCAAGAAGCGAGCCCCACTGCAGGAAGCCCATCGCAAAAAACAGCACCGGCGCGGCGAGCATCAAGCCGGTGAGCAGCAGGCGCAGCACGCGGCCCGGCACCTGCAGCGCCAACGCCACGCCCAGCGCGGTCCAGAACACGGGTTCGACGATGAACACGATGTCGCCATACAGCCAGCGCGCATCGAGCGGATAGAACGGATGCACCCCGTACACGTTCAGGAAATCGAATGACAGATGCAGCACCATGCCGAGCGCGGCCGTGGCAAGGATCGCGTTGCGCGCCGTCCGGTCGCCCTGCATGAGCCGCCGCGCGCCCGGCCACAGCAGCCACATCAATCCCAGCAGCAGGGCGATCTGCGGCAGCGCGAACAGCAGCGTGTGCGTATGTCCCCGATGGTGCAGCAGATAGCCCAGCGGCGGGGCCAGCAGCGGCGTGAGCACCAGATCCAGGTCGGGGAAGTTGCTGGCGAGCGCGCCGGTGGCCAGAAGGACGCGACGACGGGTGCGCCCGCGCTGCGGATCGGGGTGGGCAGGCAGGGCGCGGTCGACGAGTTCGCCAAGGGCCAGGCCGACGAGGGAGTGGGTGAGATTATCCATTTGCAAAGTTTATCCTGAAAAGCAACACCCTGGCCCCAGCCGGGGATCACGCACCTGCTACAGGGGATTGACCGGACCATTTTTGATCCAGATCAAATTTTTTTCGGAAAGTTGTCCGTACAATCTGAATATTGCATTAAGGAAACTCAAGGAGAGCGCAGTGCGTCATAACCAGCCCGTCACCACGACCGAATACCGGATACAGCCAGGCCAGTCGATCGTCTCGAAGACCGATACCAAGGGCCGCATCACCTATGTGAATCCGACGTTTATCGAGGTCAGCGGCTTTTCCGAAGTCGAGCTCCTGGGCAAGGCCCACAATCTGGTACGTCATCCGGCCATGCCGCCCGAGGCCTTTGCCGACATGTGGCGCACGCTGCAGGGCGGCGAGCCATGGACCGGCCTGGTCAAGAACCGCTGCAAGAATGGCGACTTTTACTGGGTGGTGGCCAATGTGGCGCCGATCCGCGAACGCGGCCAGATAACAGGCTATATGTCGGTGCGCACCGCGCCCACGCGCGAACAGGTCGAGACCGCCAGCGCCCTGTACCGCAAGTTCACCGACAACGACGCGCGTGGACTGGCCATCGTGCGCGGGCGCGTCGTGCGTACCGGCGTCGCGCCCGATCGTCTGCTGCGACTGCTGCGCGATGCGCCGCTCGGGCAGCGGCTCGGCTGGCTGATGGGCGGCCAGTCGCTGTTGCTGCTGGCCCTGGGTCTGGCGGCTGGTGACGGCGTCTGGCGCGCGGCCGCCGGCGCTGGCGCGCTGGCCACGCTGGCGGCCTGGTACGGGCTGCAACGCAGCATCGTGCAGCCACTGCACGATGCGATCGTGACCGTCAATGCACTGGCCGGCGGCGATCTGTCGCATTCGGCACCGGTATCGGCGGCCGGCGGCGGCGAGATGGGGCGCCTGCAACTGGCGCTGCGCCAGTTGACCGTCAACCTGACGGCAATCATCGGCGACGTGCGCGATAACGTCAGCTCGATCGAGCACGCTACCCGCGCGATCGCCGCCGGCAATGCCGACCTGGCCAGCCGCACCGAAGCGCAGGCCGCGAGCCTGGAACAGACCGCAGGCAGCCTGGGCACGATCGCCGAGGCGGCGAGCCGCAACACGGACAGCGCCGTGCGCGCCGATGGCATGGTGCTGGCCGCGACCACCGTCGCCGGACACGGCGGCCAGGCCGTCGAACGGGTCGGCGCGACGATGCAGGAAATCAGCGCCTCGTCGAACCGGATCGGCGACATCATCGGCCTGATCGATGGCATCGCGTTCCAGACCAATCTGCTGGCGCTGAATGCCGCGGTGGAAGCGGCCCGCGCCGGCGAACAGGGCCGGGGTTTTGCGGTCGTGGCCGGCGAGGTGCGCAGCCTGGCCCAGCGCACGGCCGGCGCTGCCCGCGAGATCACGGGGCTGATCGAGGCGTCGCGGGCCCACGTGGGCCAGGGCGGACAATTGGTGGGCGCCGCCGGCCAGACGATGCGCGACGTGGTGGGCAAGGTGGCCGATGCGGCCGCGATCATGAGTGCGATCACCGCCGCCAGCCGCGAGCAGGCGCTGGAAATCGATGGCGTGAATGCGGCCATGGTCGAACTCGACGCCATCACGCGGCGCAACGCGGCCCAGGTCGAGGAATCAGCGGCGGCGTCGGGCAACGTGGCCGATGAGGCGGCGCGCCTGTCGCTGGCGCTGTCGGTCTTCAAATTTCGCAGTACGGCAAGGGCAAAGACGGTCGACTCGGCTGCGTTTGATGCACCGCATGGATTCATCCCGCATGGCTCAATAAGCTGATCGCTGTTCAAACCGCGTTGCCTTCTGCCGCGCGGTCATTGCCGCAGTTGGCTGAAATCTTTTGCTGGAGTTGTTTATCATGCCGGGTCACGCCGAAATCCCCTCCGCGGTACGTTCCGCCGTCGTCTTTCCTGCCGCCCAGTTCGATGGCGCCTTGCTGGCCCGCCTGGGCAAGTCCGGGCCGCGCTACACCTCGTATCCCACTGCCGACCGCTTCGGCGCCGACTTCGGCCCCGGCGACTATCTGGAAGCCGTCGCAGCGCGGCGCCAGCGCGGCGGGCGTCCGCTGTCGCTGTACGTGCACATCCCGTTTTGCGACACGGTCTGCTACTACTGCGCCTGCAACAAGATCGTCACGCGCAAGCACGAGCGCGCCGCCACGTACCTCGATTACCTCAAGCGCGAAATCACGATGCAAAGCCGGCTGTTTGCCGGCATGAACGAGGTCGAACAACTGCACTTTGGTGGCGGCACGCCGACCTTTCTGCTCGACGCCGAAATGGACGACCTGATGGCGCATCTGCAGGCCAGCTTCCGGTTCGCGCCGGATGCGCTGGGCGAATACGGGATCGAGGTGGACCCGCGCACCGTATCGCCCGAGCGGGTGCACAGCCTGCGCCAGCAGGGGTTCAACCGCATCAGCCTGGGCGTGCAGGATTTCGATCCGGACGTGCAGCGCGCCGTGAACCGCGTTCAGCCCGAAGCCGAGACGGTCGCCATCATCGACGCCGCGCGCGCCGCCGGTTTCCGCTCGGTGAGCATCGACCTGATCTACGGCTTGCCGAAGCAGACACTGGTCAGCATGGCGCAGACGCTCGAGAAGGTCATCCTGGCCAGCCCCGACCGCATCTCGGTCTACCACTATGCCCACATGCCGCACCTGTTCAAGCCGCAGCGGCGCATCCTGGAAGCCGACATGCCGGCTGCGGACACCAAGCTCGCCATGCTCCAGCTGTGCATCGAGCGCCTGGGCGCGGCGGGTTACGTGTATATCGGGATGGACCATTTCGCCAAGCCGGGCGACGACCTTGCCGTGGCCCAGCGCCAGGGCCGGCTGCACCGCAACTTTCAGGGGTACTCGACCCATGCCGATGCCGACCTGGTCGCGTGCGGCGTGTCGAGCATCGGCGCCGTGGGCGCGACCTACAGCCAGAACGCCAAGACGCTCGACGACTACTATGCGCTGATCGACGCCGGCGAGCTACCGCTCCAGCGCGGCATCCGTCTTGACATGGACGACCTGCTGCGCCGTGCAATCATCCAGAAGTTGATGTGCCAGTTCGAGCTGTCGATCGGCGCCATCGAACAGGCGTTTCCGATCGTGTTTGCCGAGCACTTCGCGGCCGAGCTGGCTGCGCTGCGCCCGATGCAGGCCGATGGCCTGGTGCAGGTGGACGACGCCTGGATCAGCGTCACGCCCAAGGGGCGCCTGTTGATCCGCAACCTGTGCATGGTGTTCGATCGCTACCTTGGCCAGCAAGCCGGTGGGCCGCGCTTTTCGCGCACGATCTAACGAAGCACTGATTAATTCTGGGGGTCCGCCGCCATGAATTAATCAGTGCTTCCCTCAGCGCTGCGTCAGCCCCGCACGACGCGCACCACGACCGCCACCATCACGACCAGCACCGCCAGCACGCCCAGTGCCGCCAGGATGACGCCGTACCATAGACGGCGCGTGTAGGCGCCGCCCGTGATGACCGCGACGTAGCGCTCCTGCGCGCGACCACCCCAGACATGCCAGCCGGCCAGCAGGCCGATCGTCGCCGAGACGGGCGGCGCCAGATTGCGCCCGACGATGTCGCTCACGCCGAGCAGCACGCCGAACGCGACGAAGTAGCCGAGCAGCATGCAGCACCAGGCCCGCGCTTCCAGAGACTGCTCGTCTTCGCCCAGCGTCGTCCAGTTGCACATGTGGATGTAGGCGCTGAAGGCAGGCGAGAGCAGTACGCCCAGATACGTCGCCGCGCGCGGATTCCACAGGGGCAGGCTGGCGTCGAGCGTGCACGCTTTGCTGGGCGTCGTCGGGGGCGCGTCCGTTGCTTCCTCGAGAAGGGTTTCCACGGCAGTCTCCATTGATTTCCATGTGGAAACATCATGGCTGTGCGCCGATGGATCATCCTTGATGCCGGGCAGCTCATGCCAAGACGCCGCTCCAGGGGTCTGCGCTGGCCCAAGCGTCAGTCGCCGCCGCCCGCGCCCAGGCGTGCAATGGCGCGCACGTAGACCAGTTCGGCGATCAGCTCGACCAGCGTCTGCGTCACGATGATCGCCGGCAGCAGCGGCAGCGCGCCCGGCACGGCGAGCGCCAGCGGCAGGATCACGAGCGAGTTGCGGGTGGCGCCACTGAACAACGGCGCGCGCGGCGGGCGCCGCCAGCCGGAACAAACGTGCGACGAACCAGCCGGCCAGCGGCGCCAGGAGCGCAAAGGCAATGTAGACGGGGATGACGGCCAGCGCGGCTGCGCGCGCCTGGCCCAGCTGCGGCAGCACGGACGCCACCACGACGAACAGCACGAGCGCCGTGGCCGGCACCGGCAGCACGCCCAGCACCGCGGCGGTCTGCGTACCGGCGCGCGTGCGCGCTGCCCAGTACTGCACGGCGCCTGCCAGAACCAGCGGCGCGGCGATCAGCCAGAGGAAGGCATCGATGAACGGCGCCGGCTGGATCAGGGCGGCAGCAGCGTCACCCAGCAGGATGCGCAAATAGACCGGCAGCAGCGCCATCTGCGCCACCAGCAGTACGGGCGTCGCGGCCAGCAGGGCGCGCGCATCGGCGCGGCCCAGGTGCGAGAACGTGACCACGTAGTCGATGCAGGGTGCAAGCAGCACAAGCAGGACGCCGAGCCGGATGAGCGGATCGGCCGGCGCCAGCGGCAGCAGGCACGCGACCAGCAGGGGAATGACGAGAAAGTTGGTGACCAGCAGCGCGGCGAGGAAACGCAGGTGCGTGAAAGCGCGGCCCAATTGCGCCAGCGGCACCTGCAGAAAGGTCACGAACAGCATGAAGGCCAGCGCCGGATTGATGACGGGGCCCAAGCTGGCCGTTGCCGGCATCCGGCCTGCCACGAAGAGCGCCAGCGCGACGGCGCCGAAGTAGATGGCAATCTGCCGTTGTTCCAGCTTGTCGCGCAGTGCCTGCATGGGTATGTCGCCTCGTCGGATGAATGGTGGCGGTATTGTAAGATGCCGCTGTCGATCGATCGGGAGAGCATGTGCAGTACCGGAACCTCATGTTGTACTGGCTGGCCCTTGGCCTTGGCGGGCTGCTGGCCTTTCGCGTGCCCGGTGTCGGCTTCGCGCTGGGCATCGGCGCGCTGCTGTATTTTGTCTATGCGATTGGCTATTGGCTGATGTTCGTCGTGTTCCTGCACACGCGCCCGCGCAGCCGCCTTCTTTTTGGCATGACGCGGCGCACCTTCGCGATTCGTCTGGCCATCGGCGCGGCCGTCGTGTGTATCGGCAGCCTGCTGCTGGGCTGGAAGGTGCTGGCCTGCATCGCGGCCGCGCTGCTGTGCTACTGCGGCGAGAGCGTCTTCAAGGACCGGATGATCACGGCCGCGCGCGGCTACACCGATTGACGGACGTTCGTTGTCGGTAGCGCGGTACTTACGCCGTACCGCAACACCCATGTTGTCGATCTGTTTACTTCCATGTTAGATTCTTGACGGCAAAAAGCAGCCACCGCCGACGCTAGACCATCACAAGGAAGCCCACGACATGCCATTGACCCGCCAGCGCAGCACGCGCGCCCTCATCGCCGCCCTGTTCGTTCCTGCCATGCTTGCCGGGGTGGCCTTGCCGGCAGCAGCCGCGCCAGCGCCTGTCGCGCAGGCCAGCGCCAGCAAACCAGACGCCGCGTTCAACGTCTGGGCCGACCGCTTCGCCGAAGACTGGGTGCGCCTGTCGCCACAGATGGCTACGTCGACCCAGTACTTCCGCGGCGCCGAGCAGGCACGCCTGGATCGCGAACTGACGCCGCTGACCGCCGCGCATCGCCAGAAAGCCGTGGCGCTGGCCCGCGAAGGCCTCAAGCGCCTCGACGGCTTCGAGAATGCCCCGCTGGATGCGACCCAGAAGATTTCGGCATCGGTCATGCGCTGGTCGCTGGAGAACGTGATCGCGAACGAGCCGTTCGAAGACTATAACTTCGTGTTCTCGCAGTTCAGCGGCGTGCAGAATGGCCTGGTCAACTTCATGACCAACACGCACCCGATGCGCAACAGGCAGGACGTCGACAGCTACCTGGCGCGCCTGGACCAGGTGGGCACGCGCATGGACGAAGCGCTGGTGCGCGCACGGGGCGCCGCGGCCAAGAAGCTGATCCCGCCGCGCTTCATCCTCGAGCGCGCGCAGTTCCAGGTCGACCACTTCCTCAAGCCCCCGGCAGCCGGGAACGTGTTCGTGACGTCGCTGACCGAGCGCAGCGCCGACCTGAAAGACCTGACCCCGGAAGCGCGCAGCGCCGCCATCGCCCGCGCCACCAAGATCGTCGAAACGAAGGTGCGCCCGGCCTATGCGCGGGTGCAGGCCTTCATGGCCGAGATCCATCCGGCGACCACCGACGTGGCCGGCATTTCGCGTCTGCCGAACGGCGCCGCCGCCTATGCCCGCGCGCTGGAAAACTTCACCAGCACCAAGCTCACCGCCGACCAGATCCACACGATCGGCTTGCGCGAAGTGGCGCGCATCGAAGCGGAGATGGACAAGCATCTGAAGTCGCTGGGCCTGAGCGAAGGTGGCATCGAAGCGCGCATGAAGCAGCTCGACGCGCGTTTCCAGCCGAAAGGCGAGGGCGATCCGCGCCCGGGCATCATCGCCAGCTACAACGAGATGGTGCGCGACGCCGAGCGCCGTAGTGCGCCGCTGTTCAACCTGAAGCCACGCGCACCGGTGGACGTGCGGCGCGTGCCGCCGATGACGGAGCCGTCGGCCGCAGCCCACTACAGCATGCCGGCGCCGGACGGCACACGCCCTGGCATCTTCTGGGTGCCACTGGTCGGCCCGACGTTCCCGATGATCCGCATGCGCAGCCTGTCGTATCACGAGGCCGTGCCGGGCCACCACTTCCAGCTCGCGATCCAGCAGGAGATGAAGGATCTGCCGAAGTTCCGCAGCCAGCGCATCTTCAGCGGCGGCAGTGCGCACTCGGAAGGCTGGGCACTGTACACCGAGCGCCTGGCGGTGGAGCAGGGCTGGTATGAAGGCGACGTGCCGGGCCTGCTTGGCGCGCTGGGGTCCGAACTGTTCCGCGCCCGCCGTTTGGTGGCTGACACGGGCCTGCACACCAAGAACTGGACGCGCCAGCAGGCGATCGACTACGGCATGGGCGTGCAGGAAACCGAGCGCTACATCGTCTGGCCCGGCCAGGCCAATGCCTACATGATCGGCATGCTGCGCATCCTGGAACTGCGCCAGAAGGCGCAGACCGAACTGGGCGACAAGTTCTCGCTGCCGGCGTTCCATGACCTGGTGCTGGGCGCCGGGTCGGTGCCGCTGGATGTGCTGGGCAATCTGGTGGATAACTGGATTGCGGGGCAAAAGAAAGCGTGATGGCGGGCGCTGTGTTTAGCTCGCTCTTTGTAGCGTTGGTGTGACGATGACATCCCCGCGCAGGCCTGGCCTGCGCGGGGATTTTTCATCAGCCGCGTATGTTCGCTGACATATGGTCCGACCTGCAATTCTGGATCAGGACATGACGCGCATCCACCGGGCCGAACCAGTCATACACGCTTGCGAAACCGCCGGTGCGAAGAACCCACGCTGTCTTTGTTTTGGTGTTCATGACGATCGTATGGCGAAAGCCATCTGCCACCTTGCTGTTGTCGCGGACCGCAACCCGGATGAATGATCCAGAATCGGTCATGTCCGGCGCTGTCGCTGCCGGAATCGGCGTTTTGAAACCTGAAAACGAGATGCCATAACGGGTTGATATGGCATCGGACAAGGGGCATGCAACAGCCTGGAGTGAACACAGGATGAGCGCGGCGGCAGCAAGATTTTTCATGGATTGGTTCATGGTGGTTTTAGGATCATAGCGTTAAGCAGCGTCAAACACGTTGCTTGAGTACCTGGACCGGGCCCGTTGGGGCAGGCCAAAGCTGCAGGTGGTAATGGTCATTGCCCGCAAGCCCATTGCCTGACACGGAGTCAAGCCCTTCAAAGCTGGCACGAACACGATACGAACCCTTGGGTATGGTGATGCGCGCTGCATCGGGAAAATAATCCGTGCAGCCTGCCGTGACGATCGCTCCGCTTTCCACTGCGATGGAGCATTCGACGATGTGATCGAACTTGTCGGCGTCGAGTACCGGCTCTTGCTCCAGGACGGAGATCGTCACGGGCACTTCAACATTCCTGACTGTGCCGATTCCGACAGTACCTGGGCCAACCGCCAGAAGACGTTCGACGGCAGCATCATTCCAGGCGTCAGAGAGGTCCCCGTCGGCTTTCTCGTCCTGAATGTAGAACTGATGATAATCGGCAAATAAAGTGAGCTCGTAACGACGCATTGGCATCTCGGTCTGATTGATTTACGCACTGCAGTGAACGGGAAACCAGTGCAACTGAATAGAATGTTCTCTCTTGGTCGAACCCGACTGGCCGCGTCAGCTTGGCAAACTGACGGTTCGTCACTGCCACTGACTGACCGCACCACCTGACCGTCGTCCCTGAACGACGGTCAGGTGGTGCCGAAATCCTCATACGACCTGGGCAAGTAGCCCCAGATCCTGAGTACATCGCCGCGTACTTCGAATTCAAAGCCGATGGCCTGGACGGCGTTTGAGATCTCTTTTGTATGGTCGATTACGCTTGGCTCAAGAAGCCGTCCGCGCGCCGGCACGGGCTCGTGCAATCCGATATCGAACCACTCAACGGACGCGAAGGGAAACGGCAGATGGTAAAACCACTCAGCATCCCATCCAGAAATACAGCCTGTGACCGATTTTGACCTGTACGACGGCCGCCATCCCGTTTGGGTACGGAAGTAGCTAATCAGCTCATCCCAGCGAGTGTTGCTCGAAGCACGTGCCAAATTTCCGGCAGACACTCCAGCGTTGATTCTTTTACGTGTTGCAGCGTCATGCCCGGCGCCTGCGCTTGGCAGTTTGTCGATTTCACTCTCTATAAATTCTGGTGTCATGCATTCTCCGTCGACGTTCCGGTGTCAGGTCTAGCGCTCGGATACAAGCTCCGTATCGAGCGCATTCTATTCGCACGGATACTAGTTACCTGAAACAGAGGCAGTTTCTGAACATGAGACCTGACCTCGATCCTGACTACAAACCCGAACGATTGAACGAGCTACGACATTATCGAACAATCCACTTAAGCTCCAAAGTTAATTGTTCGAAATAACAAATTGCATATGTAAATACATGTTGCGTTAGCGCAAGGAATAAACCATACTTTTGTCTAAGACATTTAGATAAAAACCGAGGTTTCCATGTCGGATGTTTGCACAATTGCAGCAATTTCCCTTGATAGTGGCATTTCGAAGGAAGTGTTACGCAAATGGGAAGAACGCTATGGTTTCCCCGTGCCAGAGCGAGACGCCAGCGGCCATCGGGTCTACGCGGCGCACCAGACGGCACGCCTCAAGCTGATCAAACGGCTGATCGACAACGGCATTCGTCCGTCCCAGCTGGTGCCATTGAGCGAAGAGGCCTTGCAATCGCTGCTGCACGAACAGAGCATCGCGAGCGCAGTGCCTGCTCCAGAATCCCGGGTAGTGAGCGAGTTGATGACGCTGCTTGAGTCGCGTGACCGCGCTGCTCTGGAATGCCGACTCAAGCGCGAAGTCGGACGCCTCGGCCTGGAAAAATTTGTCCTGGAAGTGATGGGTCCGCTGAACGGCGCCGTGGGAACAGCCTGGGAACAGGGAAGAATTGGCATTCGGGATGAGCATGTGTATTCAGAAATGATACAGAGCTTGATCCGCGAGGCAATATCGCAGGTGACGAAACCAGACGGGCACCCCCGCATGTTGATCACGACGCCATCCGGCGAGCTGCATACGCTGGGCATTTTGATGGTGAATGTGTTGGCGTCACTACATAACGCCTGTTGCATTTCACTGGGCGCCGAGACGCCTGTTCACGAGATACCCATTGCCGCCGCCGATCATCGCGCAGATATCGTCTGTCTATGCTTTAGCGCAGCTTTTCCAAAGCGACGGATTCTGCCCTATTTAAAAGAACTACGCAGCCTCGTACCGCAGAGCATGGAAATCTGGATAGGCGGCGCAGGTGCGACAGGACTGGACCGCTCGCCCAGAGGCATCAGGTTATTGCCGACCTTGCACGATGTGATCGATGCGGTGCGTAACTTTGGCCGGGCAAAGTATTCGCAGCGGTCAAGGCGGGCACCGAATCCGTTACCGTCGAACGCCGACAGCTGATGTGCAGGACTGACATGGCAGCGGCGGCCGAAACACACCAATGACGATTTCATGCAGCTCGATTGAATGACAACGCACTACCCAGGGAGACAGCCATGCGAACCAATATGCCAGTAACCAATTCCGAATACATCTTGAAGGAGACGGAAACGGTTGTTTCCAAAACTGACCTAAACGGAAACATCACGTACGTCAACCATGATTTCTGCAAAATCAGCGGCTTCTCGGAAGAAGAACTGATTGGGTCGCCGCAAAACATCGTGCGGCATCCGGATATGCCGGCGGAAGCGTTCAAGGATTTCTGGAGCACGATCAAGGCTGGAAAAGCATGGACTGGCATGGTGAAAAATCGCTGCAAGAACGGCGATTATTATTGGGTCGAGGCCAATGCTGCGCCCATGCTGGAAGACGGCAAAATGGTCGGCTACACGTCCGTTCGGGTCAAGCCGAGCCGGGAGCAGGTGGCTGCCGCTGAGCAGGCCTATCGGGCGATCAAGAGTGGCAGCAACGAATTCGAGGTGCACGGCGGCACAATCGTCGCACGCTCATTCTTCCGGCGCTTCGACTTGCTGGCGATCCTGTCGATCAGATCGAAAATCATGCTGTCGTCCGGTCTGCTGACGCTGTTGTTCATCGCAAACCTGGTGTTCTCGGCGTCTGGAAACCAGCACTTCGACGCATGGTCGATCGGCGCTTCCGCTCTCGGCATCGTCCTGGGCCTGGTGTCCGGATTCCTGCTGTACCGCGCCGTCGTGGTGCCGCTGCGAAACGTCAGGCAGGATATCGAACGGATGAGCGCTGGCGACCTGAGCGCCAGGATCGACGCCAATGGTGACGACGAGCTGGCGCAGATGATGCAAACGCTGCGCGTGCTGCAAACGAATGTGAAGCTGTTGGTCGGCCAGATCAAGGAAGCCACCGATGTCGTCAATATCGGCGCTGCCGAAATCGCCACTGGTAATGCCAATCTGTCGGCCCGCACTGAATCGCAGGCGAGTTCGCTGGAGGAAACCGCTTCCTCGATGGAAGAACTGACCAGCACCGTCAAACAGAACGCTGACAGTGCACGCGAGGCGAACCGACTGGTTGCGTCGGCGTCCGAGACGGCGATCAAGGGCGGCAAGGCGGTCGGCCAGGTGGTCGGCACGATGGGGTCGATCAGGGAAAGCTCGCGCAGGATCGTCGATATCATCGGCGTCATCGACAGCATTGCATTCCAGACGAACATCCTGGCCCTGAACGCAGCAGTCGAGGCTGCGCGCGCCGGTGAACAGGGGCGCGGCTTCGCCGTGGTGGCCGCCGAAGTACGCAATCTTGCGCAGCGCTCTGCAGGCGCCGCCAAAGAGATCAAGTCCCTGATCGGCGACTCGGTGGAGAAAGTCGAGGCTGGCAGCAAGCTGGTTGACGATGCAGGCAGGACGATGGATGAGATCGTCACACAGGTGCAGCAGGTCGCCGGCTACATGAGCGACATCACGGCGGCCAGCCAGGAGCAAAGTGAAGGCATCGAACAGGTCAACCATGCGATCACGCAAATGGACGAAGTGACGCAGCAAAATGCGGCGCTGGTCGAACAAGCGTCAGCCGCTGCCGAGAACATGCAGAGCCAGGCAGGAAAACTGACCCAGCTGGTCGACAGTTTCAAACTGGTCTCGGGTGCGCAGACAGCGCGAGGTGGCAGCGTGCAGCCTGTTGCCAGTGCCTCGGCCACCCCGGTTGCACGCGAGCCTGTTGCCGCAATCCGGAAGGCAATCCCGAAAAACGCTGTTCTTACCCTCAGAGGGGCGCACATGCAGGTGCCGAGCTGATTGATGGGCTCAGGTCTGGCATTCGGACGCAAGCTCGAGACGACACGTTGTCCACGAACGGATACGGTTGATTTGATGCAGAGCCCGCGTCTGAGTGTCAGACCTGAGGTAACCCCAATGCTCTTAAACCAAGCCTTGCCATGTTCGGTTGTGATGGTAAAAGCGACGGAATATCACAAAGTAGCGGACTCGTTTGTAGCAGGCCGTTTTTTATGACTTGCCTGCCGAAGCCTTCTTGTTGCGAATCATATTGCTGCTACCGCAGATCAGTAGCTGATGCTGATCGCGTTCAGCATGCCAACGGCGATCGACAGCGCCGCCAGCAGGATTGCAGGCGCGACCTTGCGTTGACGAATGCAATTACCGCAGCCATTGAGCTTGTGGAGGACCTGAAAGAGAATCATCTGCACCACGCCCGTGATCGTCGCCCATTTCGCCATCTCGACGAGGCTATGGGTGTAGAAAATCGCGGCCATCAGCGGGAAAATAAAGCCGAGGATCGCGCCGGAGAAAGCGACTGCAGCGGCGACGTTACCGTCCTTGACCTCACGAAACTCATTGTATGGCGTTGTGACCGAATAGATGACCATGAAGCTTGCGAGCAGGGCTACTGAAGTCAGCAGATAGCTGATGAAATTGATGAAACCTGGATCGATGGTGTAGCCGGACATGCTGGTTTCCTTTTATTCGAAGAAGTGTGGAACGAAGTTGCTCATATTGGTCGTAATGCGATTAACGTCTTCACGGATACACATGCCCGCTGCCGCATCCCCGACTACCCAGGCACCGATGACGGGAAAGAACCCATCGTGTTCCTTCAGATCGACCAGTGCCTGGAGGACGTAACCTTCTGCGCCGTAGTCCTGCTCATGACCCGTGGCGATCTCCTTGCCATCCCGCAGCAGGGTGATGTTGGCACCTTCACGCGAGAAGAGCGGCTTGCGCGCGTACGACGTGAAGCCAGCGGGAAGCACGTCATGCTCGAAGTAGGCCGGGAGCAGCAGCCGGTGGTCGGGATACAGTTTCCAGAGGATGGGAAGAATCGCTTTGGTCGAGAACATTGCTTTCCACAAAGGCTCGACGAGCTGCGTTTTGGTGCTCAGCAAGTGAACGCCGAAATCTTCCCGCATCATCCATTCCAGGGGATAAAGCTTGAACAGGATGTCGATCTGCTGGTCATCCTGGTCGACGAAGTAACCTGTTTCGTGGTTGAAGCCCAGACCCTCGGTGTAGACATGCTTCACCTCCAAACTTGCCTGCACTGCTGTGTCCATGAGGTAGTGCACGCAGATCCAGTCTTCTTCGTTATCCGACACCGACGCAAAGTGGATCCGCCGAGGATGCGGACCTGTTGGACGGCGCTTCGTTACGATGGTGTTCCACTGCGCCACCAGTTTTTCGTGCAGGGCGTTGTACTGGTCGCTGTCAGGCTTGACGTCTTCCAGCCAGTCCCATTGCGACACGGCGCTTTCGAGCAGCGATGTCGGCGTATCGGCATTGAACTCCAACATTTTCGGCCAGCCTTCGCCGTTGTAAGCGAAGTCGAAGCGGCCGTACAGTGTCGGGTCCTCATTGCGCCACGATGCAGCAACAGCTTCGTGAAACCGGGGCGGGATACCCAGCTGGCCGAGGAGATGATTGTTCACGATATGCTCACCTGCCTCTTCCAGCATGTGCAGCAGCTCGTTGCTTGCTGCCTCGATGCGGTCGACCTGCAGGGTGGTGAACTTGTAGGCTGCCGTCTCTTTCCAGTAGTTGTCCCATGCATGGAAGGACAGGCCGCGGGATTCAAGTCGCACTGCCTTGTTCTGACGCTCTTCCAGACTGATCCGTTGCATGGCTAGCCTCCGAATGAGCCATGGCTACGGCCGCCGCCGAACCCGCCGCGAGAAACGGACCGCGAACCGTTCGACCACGCGGCGTTGCGGGTGACGATGGTGCTGCGCCCCGGCACGATGACCGGCGCGCCGGGGGCGCCGGCCTTGTGGATGTTGTAAGCGCCGTAGTGGCTTGGCATGGGGCGGGCGCGGCCTTTGCGGTCGATGACGTAAGGCATGCCGCTGCCATGGCTATAAAAATAGCGCGGACCTACATAAAAACCGCCGCTCCGCGTGCACTCATCGTCGTCCCAGTCACGGTCGCATTCTCCCTTCGTCCGGTATACGTCCTGACGCGTTTCTGCGGCTTGTTGCTGAAGCTGTTGATCAGCGTCGTCGGGCGTGCAACCGGTTAGTAGCGTAGTCGACCCAAGCAGAAGGAGCGGTACAACGTTCGATTTTTTCATGTTTGATCAAGTAAAAAGTCTTGAAACTGTGGTCGTTCCGCAGGAGCGGGTCGCCAGCCACTGTCGACACCGCGTACGTGACCGAGGCAGGCCAATGATTCATTGAGAATAAAACGGTGATCGACATCCTCCGGCTCGATCACTCCCTCGTATGGATGCAGCAACATCCACTTGATCGACGCGACGATCGTCGAGACGACCTGCATCGATGTCGCGTTGTTATGCGGCGCCAGCGATTTGGCTTGCTCAACAGTAAGGGTCGAGCCATACCAATAGGCCCCGCTATCGTGGATCAGCAGCGCACCGAGTTCGTCCTGTCCCATAACAGGATTTTGCATGACAGTTTTTTCGAGATCGGCGAGCCCTTCGGCCTTGTTGTGAAGGCGATCGATCATCTGCATGGCTTTCTCGCACGGCTGGTATGCGTAATAGACCGTGGGACTGTAGTTGGCGACGCCGTGTTTGCGCAGCGTCAGCATATCTGCGATGGAGTGCGCCTCGTGATGCGTCACGAGATGTGCTTCCTGCTCGCCGGACGAGGGGACCCAGGAACGGACCTTCGTATTCAAGGCAGTCCTGCCCGGCATATACACGCTGCCGGGTCCATCGAAGTTCAGCACGTCAATTCGAGGCGCTTCATGGGAGCCCCATCCCATCTCGACGGGCTGGTGACAAAGCTCCGCTATGAAACCATCCACCGACCAGGTGTTCACAAAGGTATTGGGCGGGTAGCACCGCCGGTCATCCTGCGTATCGCATTCGGCAATCTGTACAGTGCTGACGCCCAGGTCCAGCGCCAGCTTTGCGTAGTCGCCGCAAAACGCGATCCTCTTGATGAGCGCAAGTTCCTCCAGACCCTGTTTCACAAAATGGGTGATCAGGCCGGGATTTGCACCATTGGCCACCAGGGCCGTAGCGTGTCCCTTGCCACGCAAGCGCATTGCCTGCTGGCGCAGCGCATAGTTCGTCAGTCGCTCAGTTTCATACCCGCCTTCCCACGGTTCCAGACAGGTATCCAGGTACATGACCCGGTTCTCCCGGCACCATGTCATCAGAGCAAGCGATGAAACATCGACGGAAACGTTGATCAGCAGGTCACCAGGCGACAGCATCGGTGCGAGAAGACGCTCAAAATTATCGGCCTTCAAAGGATGCAGCGTGAACAGGACGCCGTACTGCTGCGCCACGTCCAGACCACGATTGTCGGCAGCAAATGCGCGAATCGACGCCAGTTCCGGGAAGTGACGGCGCAGCATTGGCGTCAGCGCCTGGCCGATGCTCCCATATCCGATCAGGACTATTCTCAATTTCTGTTACCAATTCGTTGCGACGACATCAGGGCCTGTTCTTTGCACACTGGATGCTGAAAACTGCGACATCCGCCGACCCCTCCGTTCTCAAAGACTGGCGGATGTTATCAGCTGTATGGGGCGTCAAAATGCTCGCTTTATCACGGCCTGAGTCGGCAGTTGGCAGGTCACTGAACCACGCCGCGTGCCTCGTCCATGCTGAATGAACGAGGGGCAATGCAGCATCGTGGCCCAGTGCGCACCAGGCCATCGCATCCTGGCGCCATATGATCCGTCTCAAACCGGTGTGGCACGAATGCAAATGATAATGATTATCGTTTACATGTCCTTACATTCCCAGTAGAATCATTGTTTTTCAAGCAGTGTTTCCACCCACTCACAGCAAAGAGACCGTCTCGCCATGAAAGCAATAACAAGCCGCAAGCATTCGTCCACCCGCAACCAGGTCATGCGCACCGCGCTGGCCGCAGTCCTGCTGCCGCTCGGCGCGCAGGCTGCCGGCATCGATGCAGCGGCCCCCGTCGACGTCGTTCCGGAAACGAAGGTCGAAATCGTCGGCAAATATGAAAACGCGTTCCGCGCCGAACAGGCGTCGTCGCCCAAGTACACCGAGCGCCTCGTCGATACCGCGCAGACGCTTCAGGTCATCAAGAAAGAATTGTTCGAGCAACAGGGCGCCCTGACGCTGACCGAAGCGCTGCGCAACACCCCGGGGGTGGGCGCGTTCTTCCTTGGCGAGAACGGCAATACCACCACCGGCGACGCCATCTTCATGCGCGGCTTCGACACGTCGAGTTCCATTTTCGTGGACGGCGTGCGCGACATCGGTTCGATCTCGCGCGACGTCTTCAACCTCGAACAGATCGAAGTGCTCAAGGGCCCGGCGGGTACCGACAATGGCCGCGGCTCGCCGACCGGCTCGGTCAACCTGGTGTCGAAGAAGGCCAGCATGACCAGTGCGATGTCCACCGCGATCACCGGCGGCAGCGGCTCGCAGAAGCGCATCACGGCCGATGTCAACCAGGTGCTCGACGAAGAGCGCGGCATTGCGGTGCGTCTGAACGTGCTGGCCCAGGATGCGGGCAGCGCCTCGCGCGATGTGGTCGAAAACAAGCGCTGGGCCATCGCGCCGAGCATCGGCTTTGGCCTGAACGGCGCCACGCGCGTGCACCTGGACTACCTGCACGTCGACCAGAACAACATCCCCGACGGCGGCGTCTATGTCATCGGCCTGCCTGGCTACACGAGCCCGGACCGTACCCGGCCCTTCGTCAGCGCCGGCAAGAAGGTCGATCCGAAGAACTTCTATGGTTCGACCGGCGACTATGATGACGTGAAGGCCGACATGGCCACGGTGCGCATCGAGCATGACTTCTCGCCGACGATGAAGCTGCAAAACACGAGCCGCTACGGCAAGACGTCGCAGGATTACCTGCTGACGGCATTCCTGACCAGCGCCGCCAACCTGGGCACCCCGAATCCGGCCGACCCGAACACGTGGACGCTGGCGCGCAGCATCCGCACCGGCAAGGAGCAGGAAAACAAAATCCTGACCAACGTGACGACACTGACGTCGCAGTTCGACACCGGCGCAGTCAAGCACACGCTGGTGGCCGGCCTGGAATTGACCAGCGAACGCCAGACCACCTGGGGCCTGACGGGTCTGGGTACGCTGCCTGCCGCGAACATCTACAACCCGAACCCGAACGACGCGCCGACCACGCCCGTGAACGTGCACCGCACCGGCGCCTACAACGAAGGCGAGGTCGATACCCAGAGCCTGTACGTGTTCGATACCGCCAAGATCGGCGAGCGCTGGATCATCAATGGCGGCGTGCGGGTCGACCATTTCCGCGCTGACTATTCGACCGTGGCGCTGACCAACAACGTGCTCGTACCGAACCGCTTCAAGGTCGGCGACAACCTGGTCAACGGCAAGCTGTCGGCCCTGTACAAGCCGACCGCCAACAGCAGCGTGTATGCGATGGTGGCCAGCTCGAAGCAGCCGCCGGGCGGCAACTTCACCGTCTCGGGCAATGCCAACAGCGCGCAGAATCCGATCTACGATCCGCAAGAGTCGACGACCACGGAATTTGGCGGCAAGCTCGATCTGCTCAAGTCCAAGCTGTCGCTGTCGGGCGCGCTGTTCCGCACCGACGTCAAGAACGAGGTCGAGCAGGATCCGGTCGACCTGCAGTACTACCAGACGGGCGAGAAGCGCGTGCAGGGCATCGAGCTGGGCGCAACGGGCGAACTGGCGCCGCATTGGCTCGTCAGCGCTGGCTACCTGTACATGGACACCAGCGTCGAACGTGGCCGCAACGTGACCGCCTCGGGCGAGAACAGCCTGACCTACACGCCGAAGCAATCGTTCACCGCCTGGACTTCGTACGATCTGCCATGGGGCCTGCGTATCGGTGGCGGCGCGCGCTTCTCGGACAAGCTCAAACGCGGCACCGATGGCGCCATCGGCACCCCGGCCTACACCGATTCGTACTGGGTGGTCGATGCGATGCTGGGTTACCGCTTGACGAAGAACATCGACCTGCGCCTGAACGTGTACAACCTGACCGATGAAAAATACGTCGTCGCAATCAACAAGAGCGGCTACCGCTACACGCCGGGCGTGGCGCGTTCGGCCAGCCTGACGGCCAATATCGGGTTCTGAAATCGGCTTGTGACCCGCGTGCGTTGCGGGCCGGCGGATGGCGCTTGCGCTATACTCGCCGGCCATGCGCATACAGCTTTTTTCCGACCTCCACCTCGAACGGTACCCCGACTTCCAGCCGCAGATCCTCCCCGGCACGGACGTCGTGGTGCTGGCCGGCGACATCGGCTCGTACCAGCCCGGCTCGCGCCTGCTCACGCAGGACTTCGGGCTGGAACGTTTTTCACCACTACTGGTGGCTGCCCTGGCGCAGGCGCAGGTGCTGTTCATCCCCGGTAACCACGAATTCGACGCGCTCGACTACGACGCCACCTACGCGCGCCTGCGGGAAACCTGTGCGCGCCTTGGCATCACCTGGCTCGATCGCGAAATCGTCACGCTCGATAACGTGCGCTTCATCGGCACCACGCTGTGGAGCGACTTCGACGCACTGGTGGAAGAGGGCGCACCGCTGACGAAGCAGCTGCAGCAGCGCACCAAGGCCTTTCGCGCCGCAAACTACTACCTGAGCAAGAACACGACCATCAAGGATGGCGCGCCGGTGCTGGCCGAAGGCATCCGCGCGCTGGCGCTCGATTGCCAGGCCTGGCTGCGCGCCGCGCTGGCCACGCCGTTCGAGGGCAAGACGGTCGTCGTCACGCATTTTGCCCCGAGCCTCGAGAGCGCCGATCCGCGCTACGGCAAGACACCCGGCACGGCCGGCTTCTGCAATTCGCTCGATGAACTGTTCAAGCGCGCGCAGGTGTGGATGCATGGCCACCTGCATTGCGCGAATGATTACGTGGTCGAGGGCCGCGACGGCCCGCTGTCGTGGGGCTGCCGCGTCGTGGCCAATCCGCTCGGGTATCTGAGCAAGGGCGAGCAGGAAGGGTATCGCCCGGCGCTGGTGATCGAGCTGTAATCACTCGCGCGATGGGGCTTCCTGCAACAGGTTCTCCATCAGCGTGTCGATGCTGTCCACCGGCGGTGGTGGCGTTTCCAGCTGCTGCTGATCCGCATACTCCGCATACACCCAGTCGCCAGCGACGTTGACGACGCCGTCTGGCACCAGCGGCGCGCGCTGCGGCGCGTTAGCCAGCGCGACGCGCATGTAGTCGACCCAGATCGGCAGCGCGAGCGTCGCGCCGAATTCGCGCCCGCCCAGCGAGCGCGGTTCGTCATAGCCCATCCACGCCACCGCCACCACCGGACCGCTGTAGCCGGCGAACCAGCCGTCGACCGCATTGCTCGTCGTGCCGGTCTTGCCGGCCAGGTCGCTCCGCCCCAGCTGGCGTGACGCGGCCGCCGCCGTGCCCACGCGCGCCACGTCGCGCAGCATGCTGTCGGTGATGAAGGCGTTGCGCGCATCGAGCACGCGTACCGGTTCCTTGCGGGCGTGTTCATAGACGACCTTGCCGTCGCCATCCTGGATGCGGGCGATCAGCCACGGCTCGACCCGGGAGCCACCGTTGGCCAGCACCGCATACGCACCGGCCATCTGCAGTGGCGTGACGGCGCCGGTGCCAAGGGCCATGGTCAGGTTGCGCGGATGGCGCGCGGCGTCGAAGCCGAATTGCGCCAGGTGCGCGCGCGTGTCGTCGATGCCGATCGCCTGCAGCATGCGCACCGTGGGCACGTTCCTCGAGCGCGTCAGCGCATGGCGCACCGTTACCAGGCCCTCGAACGTATTGTCGTCGTTGCGCGGCGACCAGCCGGCAGCGCCGTTGTCGCCGCCGAGATCGAGCGGCGCATCGAGGATCGGCGTGCCGGGAAAGAAGCCCCGTTCCAGGCCCGCCGAATAGACGAACGGCTTGATGCTCGATCCCGGCTGGCGCCAGGCTTGCGTCACGTGATTGAACTTGTTCAGTCCGAAGTCGAAGCCACCGACCAGTGCGCGGTAGGCTCCTGTCGCGGCATCGACCGCGACGAATGCGGCCGCCACCTCAGGCAGCTGCGTGATCGCCCAGTCGCCTTGCGATTTGCTCAAGCGGACGACGGCGCCGGGGATCAGTTTTACCCCGGTCTTTGCAGCAGGCGCCAGCGCGGCTGCTGCAAAACGCAGGCCAGCACCGGTGATCTCGATCGTCTCGCCACTCGTCGTCGCAGCCCGTACGCGTCTGGCCGATGCGCTCACGACGACGGCGGGCACGAAGCCGTCCACGGCCGGGCGTTTCTGCAGCGCGGCGGCCACCGCATCGTCGCGCGCGTCGCCCGCAGCCGGTAGCACGATGCGCGCCTCCGGGCCGCGATAGCCGTGGCGCCGGTCGTAGGCGACGACGTTGCGGCGTACCGCATCCCAGGCGGCTTCCTGCTCCGCGGCGATGACGGTCGTCGTCACCGTGATCCCCCGTTCGTAGGCCGCTGCGCCGAAGCGCGTATGCACGGCCTGGCGCGCGATCTCGGCGACCCAGGCGGCGCGCCCGCCGTAGCCGGCGCCGTCACGCCTGAGGGTCAACGGCTCGGCCAGCGCGCGCCGGTACTGCGGCTCGGTGATTGCCTTCAACTCGAACATGCGACGCAGGACCGTTTGCTGGCGCTTCTTTGCCGCCGCCGGGTTGGTCATCGGATTGCTGCTCGATGGGTTCTGCGGCAGGCCGGCCAGCATCGCTGTTTCCGCCAGCGTCAGCTCGTTCAGCGCTTTGCCGAAGTAGGTGCGCGCCGCGCTGGAAAAGCCGTACGAGCGCTGCCCCAGATAGATCTGGTTCAGATAGACCTCGAGAATCTGGTCCTTGGTCAGCGCCTTTTCGATCTTGTAGGCCAGCGCGATTTCGGTGAGCTTGCGTGGCAGCGTCTTGTCGCGCGACAGAAAGAAGTTGCGCGCCACCTGCATCGTGATCGTCGAGGCGCCCTGGCTGCCGAAGTCGGTGATGTTGGCCTTGGCCGCGCCCAGCGCCCGAATCCAGTCGATGCCGCCATGCTCGTAGAAACGCGTGTCTTCGATCGCCAGCACGGCGGTCTTCATCAGCGCGGGCACTTTCGCGATCTGCACGAAGTCGCGCCGTTCGGCGCCGAATTCGCCGATCAGCACCTTGTCGGCGCTGTAGACGCGCAGCGGAATCTTGGGGCGGTAGTCGGTGACGGCGCTGATGTCCGGCACGTCCGGCAGGATCGACGCGGCCACCGGCAGCGGGGCAGCGAAAAACAGTGCAAACGACAGCGCAGACAACAGCAAGGGCAGGGACGGGCGGGCAGGCATCATGGCAAATGGTCAGGTAGGTAGTCAGGGCATCGTCGACGAATCTTCGGTGAATCGTCACGACGATTCGCTGCCGATCTTACGTCCGCCTGGCTGCGCCTGCTGGCTTTGACACCGGGTATTACAACTTGCGCCACGAGGGCTCGCAGCGCGCCACCTGCATCGATCCCCGCGTCACGCCATCGGGCTGCACACGTCCGTGCCCGCCGCCAGCGCCTTGAGCTTGGCCGGGTCGAGCAGCGTGACCTCGCGCTTGTCCACCCCGAGCCAGCCCTGCTTTTTAAAGCGCGACAGCAGGCGGCTGATGCTCTCGATGGTCAGGCCCAGGTAGTTGCCGATGTCTTCGCGCGACATGCGCAGCTGGAACTGCGTGCTTGAATAGCCGCGCGCCGCGTAACGCGCCGACAGGTTGACCAGGAACACGGCGAAGCGCTGTTCGGCGCGCATATTCCCCAGCAAGAGCATGACGTTCTGCTCGCGCGTGATTTCCTGGCTCATGATGCGGTGGAAGTGGCGCAGCAGCGCCGGCACTTCGCCGAACAGTTCTTCGAGCCGCACGAACGGTATCTCGCACACTTCGCTGTCTTCGAGCGCGACGGCGTCGCAATGGTGGGTGCCGCTGATGGCGTCCATGCCCAGCAGTTCGCCGGCCATCTGGAAGCCCGTGATCTGCGCTTCGCCGGCAGCGTTGATCTGGAAGGTCTTGAAGTGGCCGAAGCGTACCGCGTACAGGTTGCGAAACGGCTCGCCGACCTGGTACAGGCGTTCGTCACGTGCCAGCCGTCGGCGCCGGCCGATGATCTGGTCGAGGCGGACGATGTCGGCGTCTTCGAGGCCCATCGGAAGACATAGCTGGTGCATGCTGCAGGCGGCGCAGGACTTGAGCGCCTGGATATTCACGAGCGGTGTGGACGGGGAGGGTGAGGGTGAGGCGGGGATCATGGGATAGGCCGGCAGAGGTTCAACCCCGATTATAGTCCCGCTGTCAGCTTTCCCCGTCAGTATCGCTCTGGCCCTTTGGTTCGGCCAGCCTTACGCCGCGCCGGGCCAGGCCTTCGCGCAGCAGGAATTCGATTTCGGCGTTCACGCTGCGCAGGTCGCGCGCGGCCAGCCGCTGCAGCTCATCCCACAGCGCCGGGTCGATGCGTAGCGCGAATGCTTTTTTTCCTGGACTTGCCATGCTGGTCGGCCGCTAGTTGTACAGCGTGCCCGTGTTGATGATCGGTTGCGTTTCCTTGTCCGAGCACAGTACCACGAGCAGGTTGCTGACCATCGCCGCCTTGCGCTCGTCGTCCAGTTCGACGATGCCGCGCTCCGACAACCCTTTCAACGTCGCTTCGACCATGCTCACGGCGCCATGCACGATCTTGCTGCGGGCGCTGATGATGGCTTCGGCCTGCTGGCGCCGCAGCATGACCTGGGCGATTTCGGCGGCGTAGGCAAGGTGGGTCAGCTTGGCGTCGAGCACCTCGACGCCGGCCGCTTCGAAGCGCGCCTGCAGTTCGGTCTTGAGGGCGTCGGCGACGACGTCCATGCCGGCGCGCAGCGTGGTCTCGCCCTGCGGCAGATCTTCGCCTTCGTCATACGCGTATTGCGAGGCCAGGTGCCGCAACGCCGCTTCGGCCTGGATGGAGACGTAGCGCTCGAAATCGTCGACTTCGAACACGGCTTGCGCCGTATCGCGCACGCGCCAGACGACGGCCGCGCTGATTTCCACCGGGTTGCCGCGCTTGTCGTTGACCTTCAGCGTGGGCGCATTGAAGTTACGGGCCCGCAGCGACAGGCGCCGCTTGACGTACAGCGGGAAGGCCCAGCGCAGGCCTTCGCTGCGGTCGGTGCCGATGTACTTGCCAAACAGGGTGAGGATGGCGCTCTCGTTCGGCTGCAGCATGAACAGGCCCGTCAGGCACAGCAGACCGGCCAGTCCCACTGCGACTGCCCCCAGCAACAACAGGCCGTCGGGCGTCTCGATTCCCGTCTTGAACAGGTACGCCGCACCCAGCAGAAAAACAATGCCGGCGCAGGCAGCCAGATAGCCATTCGCGGACGAAAATGCTTTTTCGCGGCGGGTGTGCGATGCGTTCATGCTTGAACCTCTTCTGGGTGGGTGTGACATCAAAGTGATATCACTTTAGGATTGCCAGAAAGTATTGTCAAGCGATTTGGTGCATGCCCTGAAACTGCCAGTCAGCGTTAGTTGGCCAGGCCTTTTTGCAGCAGCTCGGCCACCAGCGCATTGAGTTCGACGCCGCGCTCCTTGCTCAGCGTCTGCAGCTGCGCCACCAGGTCGCCATTGAGCTTGACGGCGAACGGCACCAGGCCCAGCGCGCGGTCGCGTTCGCGCTGTTCGCGGCGATCCGGCGCCGCATCTTTTGCTGGTGCGCCGACGACGGCGCCCCGGGCAGCCATCTGGCCTTGAATCTTTTTGGCGTCGCCTTTTGCCATGTCAGTCTTTTTCATCACGTGCCTTTAGTTTGTTGGAGCCGAATTCTACTCTCGAAACGGGCCGCCATCGTGAATTGGCAAACCGGCCGCATTTGGTGGCATGATGAGCATAGCAGCACGACAGCAGGCGCGCCGTGGCGCAGCCTGCCCCCTGCAACCTGATCAGGAGACCATCATGACGCCCACCCAGCGCTTCTTGCAGGCGCGCGACTTCCTTCAACAGCACCGGCTCGACTACGACACCGCGGTCCGCGACTACCAGCCCCCGCAGCTGTCCACCTTCAACTGGGCGCTCGACTTTTTCGACCACCAGGCCCGGGACAACCACGGCATCGCGCTGTGGGTCGTCGACGAAGACGGCAGCGAGCACAAGATCACGTTCGCCGACATGGCCGCCCGCTCCAGCCAGGTGGCCGAGTACCTGCGCAACTGCGGCGTGCGGCGCGGCGACCGCGTGCTGCTGATGCTGCCGAACCGGGTCGAGCTATGGGAAGTCATGCTCGCCGGGATCAAGCTGGGCGCCGTGCTGGTGCCCACGACAATGCTGCTGTCCGGCGACGACCTGGCCGACCGGATCGCGCGCGGCGGCGTCAGGCACGTGATCGCGCAGGCATCCGAGGCGCACAAGTTCGATGCACTGCCGGGCAGTTTTACCCGGATCGCGGTGGGTGGTCCCATTGAAGGCTGGCATGACTACGCCGCCAGCCACGCGGTGGTAAGCGTCTTCGTGCCCGAAGGCGAGACGCTGGCCACCGATCCGCTGCTGCTGTACTTCACGTCGGGCACCACGGCGCGGCCGAAACTCGTGCTGCACACGCACCAGAGCTATCCCGTCGGCCACCTGTCGACGATGTACTGGATCGGCCTGCAGGCGGGCGACATCCACTGGAATATCAGTTCGCCCGGCTGGGCCAAGCATGCCTGGAGCTGCTTCTTCGCGCCCTGGAACGCGGGCGCTACCGTATTCGTCTACAACTACGAACGTTTCGCCGGCGCCGCCGTCCTGAACGTGATCGAGCGCTGCGGCGTGACCTCGCTGTGCGCGCCGCCGACGGTCTGGCGCATGCTGATCAAGGAAGACCTGGCGGCCTGCAAACCGGCCCTGCGCGAGCTGGTGGGCGCGGGCGAGCCGCTCAACCCCGAAGTCATCGAGCAGGTCGAGCGCGCCTGGGGCATCCGCATCCGCGATGGCTTCGGCCAGTCCGAGACCACCTGCCAGATCGGCAATTCGCCGGGCCAGCCGCTCAAGCCCGGCTCGATGGGCCGCGCACTGCCGGGGTACCGCATCGCACTGCTCGACCTCGACGACGCACCGGCCACCGAAGGCGAGATCGCGGTGGTGCTGGCAGCCAATCCGGTCGGCCTGATGGCCGGGTATGAAGGCGATGCCGACAAGACGCGCGACGTCATGCGCGCCGGCCACTACCACACGGGCGACACGGCGGCGATCGACAGCGACGGCTATTACTTTTATGTGGGCCGCAACGACGACGTGTTCAAGTCGGCCGATTATCGCATCAGCCCCTTCGAGCTCGAAAGTGTGCTGATCGAGCACGAGAGCGTGCTCGAAGCGGCGATCGTGCCGAGCCCCGATCCGCTGCGGCTGTCGGTGCCGAAGGCCTTCGTCACGCTGCGCGCCGGCGTGGCGCCGAGCCGCGAGATGGCCGCTGCGCTGTTCGCGTTCAGCCGCGCGCGGCTGGCGCCGTATCAGCGGATCCGGCGCATCACGTTCCGCGAGCTGCCCAAGACCATCTCGGGCAAGATCCGGCGCGTCGAGTTGCGGCGCGAAGAAGCAGGGCGGACCGGCGATGGGGGCGATGCGCCCGAATACCGCGAGGAAGATTTCCCCGTGTAGCCGCAAGTGCGTGGCGTTTCGGACGAATGCGGCCATAATGGACGCTCTCTGTTTTCTCGCCCAAGCGCCACCTTGATGACCACCAAGCGAACCCCGGCCACGCCGGCTGACACCAGCACCGCCACGCCAGATAGCGGCCCGTCGTATGAAGTGCGCCAGTCGCCGATCCACGGCAACGGTGTCTTCGCCAGGAAGCCCATCGCGGCGGGCGAGCGCATCATCGAGTACCGCGGTGAGCGCATCAGCTGGGACCTCGCGACCGAGCGCGCCGAGAAGGCCGGCGGCCCGGTCAACCACACCTTTTACTTCAGCCTGGCCGATGGCCGCGTGATCGACGGCGGCCGGCGCGGCAACGAGGCGCGCTGGATCAACCATGCGTGCTCGCCCAACTGCGAAGCGTTCGAAGATGAGGGCAAGGTCTATATCCACGCGATGCACGACATCGACGCCGGTGAAGAGCTGAACTACAATTACGCCCTGATCTACGAAGAGCGCCATACGCCCAAGCTCAAGAAACTGTTCGCCTGCCGCTGCGGTACGCCTGGCTGCACGGGCACGATGCTTGCGCCAAAACGCCGCACCCGCACACCAGCCGCCGGCAAATGAATCAAGCCCCCCGGCTGGCCTGATCAGGCCGGCCCGACCCATCATCGACCTGGAGCAACGATGAAACCAGTAGTTCGCAGCCTGCTTGAAACCGATCTGTATAAATTCACGATGTGGCAGGCCTTGCTGCACAGCCACCCGGGCGCGACGGGCGAGTACGAATTCCGCTGCCGTAACGAGCCGGCCTATCCGCTGGCGGAGCTCAAGGCCGACATCGAACGCGAGCTCGATCACCTGTGCTCGATGATGTTTACCGAGCACGAAGTCGCCTATCTGCGCGGACTGCGCTTCATCAAGGGCGACTTCGCCGACTTCCTCACGCTGTTTCGCTTCCAGCGCAAGTTCATCGAGGTGACGACCGACGGTCCGCACCTGCGCATCCGCGCCAGTGGCCCGCTGGTGCATGTGATGGGCTATGAAATCTTCGTGCTGTATATCGTCAACGAGCTGTATTTCCGCCGCTTCGACCAGGCCGAGGCCATGGACGTGGCGCGTGCGCGCCTGCGCCAGAAAATCGACGAGCTGCGCGCCTTCGGCGAAGAAGCGCCGCGCGCCAACCCGTTCGAGTTCTTCGACTTCGGCGTGCGCCGCCGCTTTTCGGGTGAGTGGCACGACGAAGTGGTGCAGACGCTGGCGCGCGAGCTGCCGGTCTACTTCAAGGGCACGTCGAACGTCTACCTGGCCTACAAGTTCAACCTGGTCCCGATCGGCACGATGGCGCATGAATACCTGCAGGCGCACCAGGCATTCGGCACGCGCCTGGTCGACTTCCAGAGCGCCGCGCTCGAGAACTGGGTGCAGGAGTACCGGGGCGACCTGGGCACGGCGCTGACCGACGTCGTCGGCATGGACGCGTTCCTGGCCGACTTCGACCTGTACTTTGCCAAGCTGTTCGACGGCCTGCGCCACGACTCGGGCGATCCGGTCGTGTGGGGCGAAAAAGCGCTGGCCCATTACGCGCGCCTGCGCATCAACGCGCGCACCAAGCGCCTCGTGTTCTCCGACGCGCTGACCATCCCGAAGGCCCTGAACCTGTACCGCCATTTCGCCGACCGCGTGATGACGGGCTTCGGCATCGGCACCAAGCTGACCAACGACACGCCTTTCCCGGCGATCAATATCGTCATGAAGCTCGTGCGCTGCAACG
>Ga0308160_10001358_pt1 | contig 34946 bp, 53 predicted proteins | sample PhyFR1_FD_201036 | JGI IMG/M metagenome (GOLD analysis project Ga0308160, IMG submission 201036) | Phyllosphere microbial communities from UC Gill Tract Community Farm, Albany, California, United States - DLSLF.R1 | ecosystem: Host-associated > Plants > Phyllosphere > Unclassified | place: USA... | reverse complement strand
CCTTCATCCTCCTCACCCCTCTCTCCCACCCCGTTCGGAACCGGACCCATCCTCACTACGCTGCGCTCCCCTCCCCTCTCTCCCTCACCTGCCCCTGCAAAAGCCTCATCCTCCCCGGCTCAGCCGACTCGATAGGCGGCCAAGCCTACGTCGTCAAGCTCCGGCCGACGGCCGACAACGCCGTCTCGGACATGGTCGTCGAGCCGCCGTTTGCCGTCGACGCGACGACAGGCAAGTGGTCGAGGACGGCCCACGCGAGGTTTATGAAGCATGCCTTCGGTACGGGTCTCCCCTCCCTTTCCCCCTCACGCTCAAGGCCTTGCCCTCCTCTGGCGGGTGAACCCGACTGACGAACGCGGGGGGTTTCTTTTTGCGTTCGCTTCCTGGCCGTCCCCAGGCGAGAACCCCTCGCGCGTCTGGGGGCAAGGCCGGATGGACTCGGCCTGGGACCTCCGCGCGATCTACAACGAGGCCCGGCTCGTCAAGGACGCGCAGGACGACTGGTGTGCGGCGGCTGCTCATGCGCGAGGAGCGGCCGGCGCGAGCGAGCTCGGCAAGTACCCCGAGTCGCCGCTCAAGCTCGAGGCACTTGTGCGTGTTCTTGCGTTCCTTAGGACGAGCCTCCCCCCATCCCCCTTTTTCGTGGAGAGCGGCACGATGACTGATGGACTGGGCGCATTTGCGAGCTCAGGTCGAGACACTCCGAGGCAAGGTGGTCGCCATGGCCCACTGCTACGAAGGGACCGACATGGACGCCCTCGTCCGACTCTCCAATGAATTCCAGTCCGTTCCGACTCCCACCTTCCCTCACTCGCCTGCGCGCACACTTAGAGACGCGACCTCTCGCCCACGGCTGACGCCCTTCGACCGTCGCCTGGCCCGAACCCAACGGTCGGCACGCCTTGCAGATTTCGCTTCGCAGCCGTCCACCATGCGCACGAGGCCCATCTCGTGCCGAGCCTGCTCAAGCGCATGTGGAAGGGCCCGCCAGGGGCAGCCATCTTTGCAACCTTCTCCAGGTCCGCCCGCCGACTGCTTGTCCCGCCGCGCTCGTGTGCCCCCTATCCGACCGGTCATTCGATCGACTGACGCTGTTGGCTCCCTTGCTGCCCTTCGGGATGCAGGTACAAGCGCGAGGCCTACCGACACACGGTCCATGCCGCCAAGATCCTGGCCGACGCAGGCAGTTTGTTGACTCTTCCTCTGTCTTCGTTACCTCCTCGAGCGCGCGCGCGCGCTGACTCCCCCTTCCTCTTCGGCCCGGCATGTCTCGCGATGACAGTCCCCGTCGCCATGAAGAGCGACCACCCGGGCATCGACAGCCGCTACGTCCTCCACGAGGCCGTCCTCGCCCATCACTTTGGGCTGAATGCGACGCTCGCGCTGAGGTCGGTGACGACGACGCCGGCGGAGTTACTCGGCAAGCAACATCGGGTTGGCTTCCTCAAGGTCGGCCACGACGCGGGTGCGTGGACCATGGCGAGAGGTCGGCTGCGGAAAGGAAGCGAGCGCAATGCCCACCTAACTAATCTCCTCCCCTCCCCACTCCTTTTCGACTGCCCTTCCCGACGGCCCTCTGCAGACGTCGTCCTTTGGCAGTCGCATCCGCTCCAGCTCGGCGCAACCCCGGCCCAAGTTTTCATCGACGGCCTCCCCCAGCTCGAAGCACCGCATCTCGTCCCCCGTCCTGCCGCAGCTCAAGTCGCCCCCTCGGCGCCCGACTACTCGGCCGAGATCGCCGATGTGATCGACTCGAGGGGCGAGACGGAGCTCGGGCCGACGAGGCGCGCAGAGAGCGTTGTCTTTGTCAATGTCGGCTCGGTCGTCCTCCGCGACGGTCACGAGCTCAAGGAACACGTCGGCTCGGTCGAAGCACTCGACGGTGTGCAGGGAAGCAACGCGACCGCCGCCGTCGTCGTCGTCGAGGCCGGCAAGGTCATCTGCGCCGGCCTCGACTGCCAGTCATCGCCCCTGCTCTCTGACGGCCGGACGCCCATCATCGACCTTCAAGGGGGGTCGATCAACCCTGGCCTGACGGCTTACGGCAGCTCGGTCGGGCTCGGCCACATCGACTTCGAAGGGTCGACCGGCGACAGCGGGGTCGATGCGTTCAAGCTCGGCAAGCCACCGACGTTCGTTCGCCATGCGAGCGACGCGCTCGTCTTTGCCAGCAAGCAGGACGTACGTCCGGCACAGGAAGGGGAAAGGGGGGGGGGGGGGGGGGAAAGGACCCCGATGCGTCACAACACACGCCGCCTCTGACTAACAAACGCCCCTGTGCCTTTCACCTCTGCGACACGCAGCACGTCGCCCTCCGAGCGGGCATCACCCACGCCGTCTCCCCACCGTCCATCAGCATCGCCGGCGACAACCTCTTCAAGGGCTTTGCCGTCTTCCACTCGCTCTCTGCTCCGCACCGGCTCGCACCGGGCGCGGTCCTCTCGACCGAGGCCGGCCTCGGCGTCACCGTCGGCCATACGGGCACGCCCCTCTCGGCTCAGATGGCGCTCCTCCGTGAGGTCCTGACCGAGCGCGTGCCGGAGGCCGAGCAGAACGCCTTTCAAAAGGCGGTCGCGAAAGTTACGGCTGGCAAGGCGCCGCTCGTCATCTCGGTCAACAGCGCCGATCAGGTGCGCGGACCCGCCCGGCCCACGCGCGTCAACGTCGCTCTCGTTCGAGTTCGACGACGGCTGACGCACTGCACCGTGACGCCCCGCCGCAGATGGCGACGCTGCTGGAGCTGAAAGCCGAGGCGGAAGCCGTCCACTCGACCTCGCTCCGGCTCGTCTTCTTCGGCGCAAAGGAGGCCCATCTGCTCGCCTCTGAGCTCGCAGAAGCCAACGTCGGCGTTATCCTCGGCCCGGTTCGGCCGCAGGCGCTCGACTGGGACTCGAGGAGGACGCTGCCGGGCGTGCCCCTCACGGCCGAGACCGTCCTGTCGACCCTCAAGAAGGCGGGCGTCGTGCGTTCCGCCCTTCCTCTCCTCCTATGGCATCGCGCGCCCTCATTCGACACACGCTAACCTGTCGACTTGGCGCGCTCACGCTTGTCGCACAGACCGTCGCTGTCGGCGTGCCCAGCTCCGAACCGCCCTTCAACTCGGCCCTCGGTACGACGCGCTGGACGCTCGCCTTTGTTCGTAAACCTCCTCCCCTTGCGTCCCTCCTACGACTGATGACCCACCCCTCCCCCGCGAGCAGACCCAGACCGACTCTGTCGACTCGCCCTTCAGCCCGCTCGAGGCCCTCGCGCTCGCCACCGTCTCGCTCGAGCGGCTCCTCGGGCTCGAGGTCGACGGTACCCGGAACTGGGTCGCGACGTCGCGCGGCTCGTTGCTCGACATTGAGGCGAAGGTCGTCGCTGTCAGCACGGGGAAAGACGTCCTCCTCTTCTAGCAAGAAGGGCCGAGGTAGAGCAAGAAAGGGTCCCCTCGAAAATGGCGCGCTGCCCGCCGGGGTAGCACGAGCGCGTGGGGGTATTGGCCATGACCTCTTTTCGAAAACGGGTTGGCACCTTATGACGACGACGACGACGACGACGCTGCAGCCTCGCGCGTCTCCGTCTCCCAGACATCGACGAGCCGCGCGCGCAGGCGAGCCATCATCGACTCGCTTAGCGTCGTCGGCCCGTCGGGCGTCAGCACGCGGTAGGCCGGCATGGGCGCGTACGTCTTGGCATCAGCCTGCGAGGGATGCGTCGCGGGGCAGTTCGAGTAGGTTAGAGGTCACGCTTCTCGTTGTACGAGGGTGACGGAGGGGAGGACGCACCTTGCCCTCGGTGACGTAGAACGAGCCGATAAGGTCATCGGCATCGCCGACCCGACTCGGGAGGCCAGGATTGCGGTCGTCTGGCGGAGCAGTGAGGAGAGTGAAGGGTCAGCGACTCGCCCGTCGAGCTCTGGTAGACGATGATTGCGGGGAGGGCGCCTCGGAGCATGCGGCCCGCCGGTCCGCCCGCCCGCCCGCGCATCCGCAGCGGCGAAAGACTGACCGGTCAGGTTGATCCAGCCCTCGACTCGTCCCTGCGCCTCGGCAACGATGCGCTCGTCGCCCTCGCTGATGGCCTCCCTAATCGTTTCGTGAAGGACGTCCTTGAAGGCGGCGTTCTCGACAAAGTCGGCGAGCGAGGGCTCGCGCCCGTCGGCAAAGAGCGGGAGGTGGCCGATCGTCGTCCTCGATTGGGCCGAAAAGGGCGGCCGGTCGATGAAGGAGAGGGCGAGCAGACGGGGCGAATCGGCCGGCAGAGGGTGGTAGTGTAGCGGATCGGCCAGCGGCTCGGCCATGGCGGCAGCGCCCGAGCTGGACAACCAACGGTGCTGCAGCCGATGCGAGGCGAGGGAGGACGGGCCGGCGGCGGCGGCGGTGTGGCGGCCAGCGAAGCGGCCGAGTGAGGAGGATGATGTCGTGTTGAGGATCGGCCGCCGAGCGAGCAGCTGGAGCGGACTGAGTGCCATGATTGAAGAGTGCAGAGAGAGAGTGGGAGAGAGTCGGGTCGTCGCCGGGCGAGGTGCTGCTGGCGAGAGCGAGGCGATGGCCTCGCCTGCCGCCGCGTCGGGAACTGCGCGCGCGCGCGCGTGCGGCGGCGGCGGGGAAAACGGCGGACGCCCTCAGCAGCAGGTCGTCACGACCGACCGCCCGCGTCGTCCCCCAAGCTCAAGCATCTCTCTCCAACACTTACACGGCCCGAGATGGATCGCGTGCCGGTACGTCTGGGTCTGTGCTCCCGTCTGCTCGGTCTGAGCTGGCAGGAGGTCTCTCCTCCCGAAGCCCCCGATGGCTGACCGCCTTGCCTCCCTCCCTTCTGCCTCTCCTTCGTCGCCTGCCCTCTGAACTCTCCCCCGCCTGCCCGCCGCCGCCAGCTCGCCCTGCACATCCCGCTCGCGTCGATCCCGTTCGCCCCGCCAGCCAGGCAGACCGAGCCCGGGCTCGAGCCCCCAAAGACGGTCATCCAGCAGCTCGTCGACGACGCTCACGCCAAGGATTACGACCTCGTCTGCCTCTCGCTCACCAACGCGTGCGTCTCCCTCCCCCCGCCCTCGATAGTCGGACCTCACTGCGTAGACGCCGCTTCCGAGTGTCCGACAGCTCGACGCACAGGACCCGAGGGCTGATCTCTCCGCTCCCCGTACCGCGTCCCCCCACGTCCTCGCTCGTTTGGCAGGAACTGGCGCGAGCGGTGGGAGAGCCTCTGCCTGCGAGCTGCGGACGCGCCCGACGACGCAGAGAGCCGGCGGCGGACCGAGGAGGATGCTGAGCGCTGGCGGATGGGCGGCGGCTTCAAGCGGAGCGAGGTCACGGTCACTCGTCTCGGTACGTCCCCCTCGCTCCTTGAATTCTGGCGGACAGAGGTCGGACGTGCCTCCTCGCCCTCCGGCTGCGCTGACGAGCTGTCGTTCCTTTCCGACCGGGCAGAGGAGACCGAGCACCTGATCGGCCTCGCGTCCGACTGGCTCGAGCTCGACTCGCCCGACGAGGGCATCCGCTTCGACTCGGAGCTTGTGCGTGGGCCCGCTCTGCTTGCAGCCGGGGTCGCTTCCTTGGCTGACTCCTCTTCCCCTGCCCTGCTTGCCGTCTCCTAAAGGCGCTCCGGCACGAGATTGCGCAGGCCAACTATCTCAACATCCCGGTCGTCGTCCTCCCGCCGCCGCGGAACCGGGCGTTCGTCGCCGACTATGCGCGGGCCGTCAACAACGTGCTCGGCTCGACGACATCCTTCACTCAGATCTCGATCCGGATCCCCATCTCTGACCCGGCCGAGCTCGTCAACCATCCGCTCGACGCGCGGGCCTCGATCGGGTCGCTCCCTTCGCGGACCAACAGCGCCCGGCTGAGCGTCGGCCGGGTGGGGCAGACCGACCTGAGCGCGACGTGGGAGATCTGGGACGTCATTCGGACCGTCTGCGGCTACAACCCAAAGCTCAGCCTGACGCTCGACCTGACGACGCCGCTGCCGCCGTCGCCGGGCGCACTCGCCCGCTGGGCCTCGGAGCCGACGCGCCAGATCCTCCTCCCGGCCTCGAGCTTCATCTCGAACGCAAAGGGCTACCCGGTCCTGAGCAAGGCGACCCAGACGTTCCTCAAGGAGGTAATGAAGCAGCGGCCGACCATCATCCTCTCGTCGACGCAGAGCACCTCGCACCCGGCCGGCGGACCGGCCGCCTACCCGCAATACGTCCGGCATCTCGAGCGGGCCTCGCGCGCGCTCATGGCCTCCAAGGACGGCGGCATCGACGAGCTCACACGGGGCTACTGGGACTGGCTGCAGGCGCCCTTGCAGCCGCTGATGGACGACCTCCAGAGCTCGACGTACGAGGTCTTTGAGCGCGACCCGGTCAAGTACCGCAACTACGAGGAGGCCACCTTCCAGGCTCTCAACGACCGGCCCGAGCACCAGACGCTGTCAGTCCCTTCCGGCCGCGCTCTTATCATAGCGTGCTGCGGGCTGACCCTTGCCCCCCCGGTTCCCCCTTCTCCTCACAGCGTCATCTACATCTGCGGTGCCGGTCGGGGCCCGCTCGTTGCCGGCGTCCTGCGCGCGCTCGAGCGGTCGAATCGCAAGGCGCGCGTATACGCGATTGAGAAGAATGCGAGCGCCTTCGTGACGTGCGTCCCCAGCCCTCGCTCGGCGCCTTGTTCGCGCATCCGCTGACCCCCGCCCTTCCCCTGAATTCCAGGCTACAAGAGCGCCAGGCGCTCGAATGGGGCGGCTCGGTCGAGATCATCTTTGGCGACATGCGGACGCTCGACGTGCCCGAGCCGGCCGACATCATCGTCTCCGAGCTCCTCGGCTCGTTCGGCGACAACGAGCTTTCGCCAGAGTGCCTCGACGGCGCCATGCGCTTCCTCAAGCGTCCGTACTCCCCTCATCTGAAGCTGCTCACGGTGTCCTGCCACGGCCTCGCATGCTGAAGTCTTATTTGCTCCCGCCCGCGCCCGCCCCTGCAGCCGATGGCATCTCGATTCCCTCCTCCTACACGGCCCACCTCTCGCCGCTATCGTCGTCCAAACTGTTCAACGAGGTGACGGGCCCGACGCGCGAGGCCAAGCAGGCCGAGACGCCCTACGTCGTCATGTTCCAGGCCGTCAACATCCTCTCGGGCGACGCGCCGGCCGAGAATGGCCGCTGCGGGCCCAAGGTCCAGGAGTGCTGGGCGTTCGAGCACCCAAGGAGGGACCTCGTCCTCGATGGCCGAGGCTTGCCGCTGACCAACTCGCACAACACCCGGTCGGCTCAGTGCGTCCTCCTGCCGGCCTCTCCTTCTCATCGACATACGCTGACGTCCACGCCCCTCGGCGCTGCAGCCTGACCTTTCACATCCCGCACGCCGGCGCCCTGCATGGATTGGCGTGCGTAACCCATTCCGCCTCCCTCCTGGGCTGCCTCAGGCACCCCTTTGCTCACACCCGCTGTCCTCTGCCCGCGCTCCTGTGTCTTCCAGCGGCTACTTCGAGGCCCATCTCTACGGCACCGTCGGCCTCTCGATCCACCCGGATCGCCAGCACATCATCAGCCCAGAGATGCTCAGCTGGTTCCCGCTCTTCTTCCCGTTCAAGGTGCGGAACCCCTGAGTTTGCGCTTCCTCCTCTTGTCGACGCTGACCCCCTCGGCTTACACTGGGCGTCGGCCTCTTGCAGGAACCGCTCTACCTCCCGAGCAACTCTGAGCTCGACGTCCACATCTGGCGCCTGACGGACCCCCGGAGTCGCAAGGTAGCGCCTACTTTCACTCTCCGGGACTGGGTTCCCTCAGTACTGATGTTCGTCTCCTTCGCTCGCCGTCCCTTCTCAGGTCTGGTACGAGTGGCACGCCGAGGCCTTCCTGCCGTTGCCCTCGACCCACTCGCTCAGCTCGCCCTCGCTCGCCGTCAACGGCTTCAACGGGCAGCCCTCGACGCCCGGCCCTCGATCGCCCCAGATGGGCGGCCTCTCAAGCCCGATGATGGACGCTGCCCAGCTCAGCGGAGGCTCGTTCAGGGACGGCGCCGAATCGCTCTTGGGCACGAGTGGCGGAGGCGGTGGCGAGGGCTCGGCTTCGGCGGGCAGGCTCAAGATCGGCCAGTCGAGCTTGACGAATCCTCAGGGCCGGAGCTTCTCGATCGGCCTCTAGAGGCCGGCAGGCTCTAGGAGAGATGTATAAGCCATCTTATCAGGTTGGCAGGCGGCAAGTGTAACGATAGGGGCGTCGGCCGGAGGCCAGCGGTCGCGAGGGCCGCGGCGTGCGTCGTCGGCGATAAGCGGCGTGCCTGCCGCCGCCTCGTAGATGACAGCAGGACTCTCAGCCAGTAGTGACGCCCCTTGTCATGCTTGAGGCAGGTGGCTTCCTCGGGATGCGTCGTGGTGGCGCAAGGCCGTCGCTGCGCGTTGCTGTTCGCCGGCCCTTTTGTCCTGCAGGCCGCGCGCAGCCGACGCCTCGCCTCCCCGCCGCCGCCGCCTTCACGACGTCGATCCTGCTCGACGCCCCCCTTGCCCTTGTTCACCCTGAGCTGAGCCAGCAGCTGACGACCACTCCTACCGCCCGCACTTGACGAGCATGTCTGACGCCGGCCGAAGAATTTTCTCTGTCAACAGGGACGCTGCTCCGCCGCCCCTCTTGCCAGAGCGGTCGGATGCCTCGGAGCTCGAGGCGACCTTCGCCCGGCCGACGGCAACGGTCCCCGCTGCCTTCAGCCCTCACTCGGCACTCGGCCTCGCCGCTCCGGAGCAGCTTGGCGACAGTCCTTCGTCGGCCGTCAGCCGGCCTTCCTCGCCTGCTCCGAGTTCCTCTCGCTCAAGAGCAATCCGCGCCTTCCTTGACCCGACGTTGACCGCCGCCACCACCTCCTCCTTGTCCTCGGCGTCTCGCACCCGAACCCCCTCCCTCTTCTCAAACTCTTCTGGCTGTCCCTCGCTCATCTCGAACGGCAATCGCAGTGCCTCATCCTCATCCTTCCCGTCCACGCCGCTCGCCTCCGACTTCGGCATGCTCGTCTCGGTCGACGACCCTCCGACGCCGAGGGCCCGGAAGGAGGGCAACAGCGCCAATGGCTCGCTCCCCTTCCATGCCCGGCCGCACTCCAAGTGGGACCCGTCGCTCGTCGTCGAGGACGCCCCGTCGATCGTCACGACGGGGCCGCCCATCACGCGGTTGACCTTCTTTGGCGCCCAGCAAGCCTCGAGCCCCGTCGGACGGACTTCTGCCGGCCTGTCACCGACCGCTCGGCAAGGCCAGAGCCTCTCTACTCGCACCGGGCAGTCTGCCTCAGCCGTCGGCACCGGCCTCTTTGCCGACAGCACCCGGAAGGGGCGCGACACCTCGTATCTCTCGCGCCTCGCACCGACTCCAACCAGCAGCCCCTTTGCCCTTGGCCGCAGCAAACCAGACCCTCACCCAGCGCAGCCTCAGATCCCCTACGCGGTCCGCGACTCTGACGCCGTGCGCGAAATGGAGGTTTTGCTGCTCGAGTCGATTCGCTGGGGTCTGCTCGGCGGCAAGACGTCCTTCATCGAGCTCGAGGACGGGCAGTCCCCGCCGGCGCGGGTCCTCGACGTCCGTCCCCCCCGCCACATTCCATCCGTGGCGAAAGCGCCAGCCCTGACCTACCTGTCTTTCGTCAGATCGGCTGCGGGACCGGCGCCTGGTGCATCGCGACCGCCGTCCAGTGGCCAACGTCGCACTTTGTCGGCTTCGACGTCAGCACCGGTCAGACCAACCTCACCGAACGCGCGCGCTATCAGCAGCAGCGGGCCGACGCACGACATCGAGCAGGCCGCCCGGCACGAGCGACTGCGGTCGACTGGGCCGACCTTGACCGCCGGATCGAATGGGTGCACGGCAACTTGTGGGTTCTGCCTCCCCCGGTGCACGAGATGCCGAGTTGACCCCCCCCCCTTCTTTTCAATCGACTCCTGCCAGCCTGGAGATGCTGCCTTTCGACACAGGCGTCTTTGACCACGTCCGCATCGCATTTGGCAACCTTGGCATCCCCGAGTCGTCAGTAACTCCTGCAGCGCGATAACAACCCATTCAACTGACCCTTGGGTGGCCCCCACCTGCAGGTCATGGCAGGACTTGCTAGAGGAGTGCACGCGCGTGCTCGAGCGCGGCACGGGCATATTGGAGGTGAGCGCCCGCGGCTTCCTGCGGACCAACAGCGCCCTTTCCTGAGCTTATCAACTCACTACTGTGTCGCAGATCGTCGAGCTGTCCGGCGAGTTGCCGGGCGGTCTCACCCCGACGCCTCCGCCGTCCCCGGCTTTGCAGCCGCCGCCGGTAGCGGTCCCCGCCCGTACTCGACCGCTTGCCGTCCCAGCCACACAGCAGCACGCCCGGTCCGATTCGACGAGCGTGCCGCCGGGACCGACCTCACGCAAGGCGCACTTTGACAGGCACCTCCACCGACACATGGTGCAACCCCTGTCTGACGTCACGATCCGCTCGTCGCTGCTGATGCAGTCGGGCATGTCAAAGTCCCGGGAGGTTTTCAGCCAGACGTACCGTCGGTCGCCGGCGGGCCACCTCCCATTGAAGGACGGCTCGCTTGGGGTCAGACAGGACGCCCACTTGAATGCTGCACCAGGCTTCATCGGCGCTGCGACGGGCGTCTGGATCGAGTGAGTCCGTCAACGCAAGCCTCTTCCCTCATCCTAAGGGCCGAGCGCTGAATCCGCACCCTCTCTTATTCTTCAGAGCCATGGCCCCGGCCTCGTTACGGTCCTCGACGTCGGTCTTCCCGTCGCTGCATCAGTCCATAGTCCAGCTCCTCCTGGCCGACCTCGCTGCCCGAGGCGTCGAGTGGGCTGAATCCGGCCGCTTCCCGGACGAGACGGCGAAGCGCAGCCGACGACGGTCGCTCATGCCAGCCCGGTCGTCGACGCAGGCGCTGGATTTAGTGCCAGATCTCGGCACGCTCTCCCTCCATGCTTGGGTCGGCGTCAAGAGCACCGCTGCTGGAGCCCGTGGCTGAGCTGCTTGAATCACGGTGCCGATCGATGATCCTTTGCTCTCATACATATCTACTCCGCGGGCGCCGGATCAGTCGCGGCTGATCTCCCAGCCGATCTGCTTGCCCTCCCAGAAGGGGACGAGCTCGCCGCCGCCCTCGACGTTGAAACGCTCGACCTTGGGGCTGCTGGCCGACCGGCGGACGGTGATGGTCGAGAGGTTCTCGGTCGGGAGGCCATAGAAGCGCCGGCCGTTGAGGCTGACGTAGCCGATAAGCTTGTCGAGCGCGCCAAACGAGTCGAGCAGTGCAGCGCAGAGGGCGAGGAGGTGCGACGACGTGTAGACGCCGGCCGCGCAGCCGACGTTGGGCGACGTCGTTGTCTTGGACAGCGCCGGGTGCGGGGCCGAGTCGGAGCCGAGGAAGAAACGCGGGTGGCCTGGAACAGCGTAGAGATCAGCTACCGCTCAAGGCGGGCTCAAACCGGCGAGCCACGACGACGCACCCGACTTGATGACCTCGCGGAGGGCGGCCCGGTCAGACGGGTACTTGGCGACCGGCTTGCAAAAGTTGAAGGGCTGGCCGGCCCAGTCGTCAACGACAAGCGTCAGGTGGTGAGCGGTGATGCTGCAGGCGACGGTGTCGCCGCACTTCTTGACCTGCAGATGGCATGAGCGAAGGGGAGGCGGCAGGAGCGGCGGGCGCTCGGTCAGAGAGGCGCAGCGCTCGACAGCCCAGGCAGTCAAGAACGTACAGCCTCAACGGCGGCGGCCGTCGTCGCATGCTCGAGCACAATCCGAAGCTTCGGGAAGGCCTTGTGAATCTTGAAGAGGTGGGTGAGGAACGTCTCCTCGGCGTTGAGGACGCAGATGCCCTGAGAAAGCGACAAGTCGGGTGCCGGCGTCAGCGCTGCTAAGGGCTCAGCCATCGTTCGAGCTCGGGACAAAGGCGAATCCCGCACCTTGTCGTGGTCGCTGGGGACCTCGCCGTGCAGATTGAGGACCATGCCCGTCTCCTCCATCGCGGCAAAGACGGGGTAGAAGAGCTCATAGTCCTCGATGCCGCCTTCGGAGCCGGTCGTCACACCCCGGGGGTAGCTCTTGACGCCACGGACACCCTTGGAGGCCGCGAGCCGGATCTCGTCCGGCGTGATCGAGGGGTGGAGGTAAAGCGAGAGCAGAAACTCGGTCTTGGGGCAGAGCGCGCGGAGGTGGGCGCCGTACGAGAGCGCCCGCTCGGTTGAGGTGATGGGCGGGCTGAGGTTGGGCTGAGAGGCGAGGTAGCAGGCAGGCAGGTCAGCTTGGCAAGCGCTGCTGCTCTTCAGCCTGCACGAGCGACAGCTGCCTCTCTGAGCCAGCGTTGGTAACGTACCATGACGTAGACGATGTCCATGCCGCCCTGGCGGACATGGGGCGTGACGAGGGCCGAGACGGGACCCTCGCGGAGGTGAACGTGGGCGTCAAAGGGCGACGGGACGACGAGGCTGTCGACAGCGGCGGCGGCGGGAGACATGGCGGCTGTGCGGGCGGATTAGAGAGCTCAGGCGGTGATGACGAATTTGACAGGGCTTCTCTGGGAACAAGAGCTAGCGTCGGGTAGGGAGGAAAGACGAGGGAGCAGGTCGGTCGCGCCGAAGAGAAAGGGTCAGGCTGGCGGCGGCGGCGGCCGTCGCCGAGAGCGAGTCGCCGCTCTGCCGTCGTCGCGAGTCGGCCGGAGGGACCATTGACAGTCGCTCATCATGGGCTGAGGTTGACCATCGACCGGCCACCGTCCGGCACTGGCCCGACAGACTGGTACATTTGCCTTTCTTGACAGGCTCGCGCGACCCCAACCGGCTATCCGACAGCGCAGCTCGCGCAACGACCAGGGAAGTGAGAGAAACCGTCATCCTTGCAAAGTCGTATGTACGCGGTTCAACATGTGGCCCTGCCCGCCCGTCTCGGCCGGTCATCTACGGCAAACGTCCCGTCTCCAGACGTTCTTAGTCCTTAGCGGCGTTGAACGACGAAACGTGCTCGACGACCGTCTTCTTGATCTTGGCCTCGAGCTCGGGGGTCATCTTACCGCCGCCGATCTCCTTGAGGAGGTCCTTCTGCTCGGCAACGAGGTAGGCCTGGAAGGCGGCGTCCCAGGGGACGACGTCCTCAACGGCGAGGGGGTCAAGGAGACCGTTGACGCCAGCATAGATCAGCGGCACCATGACCTGAGGGCGAGATGGACAGAGTCAGTCACTGCAGGCACAAGCCTGGCGTAATAGATGGAGGGGGCGACGCACCTCGGTCGAGATGGGCTTGTACTGGCCCTGCTTGAGGAGCTCCGTAAGACGGGTTCCACGCGAGAGCAGGAAGCGGGTCGAGGCGTCGAGGTCCGAGCCGAACTGGGCGAAAGCGGCAACCTCACGGAACTGGGCGAGGTAGAGCTTGAGCGAACCGGCGACCGACTTCATGATCTTGGTCTGGGCGGCCGAGCCGACACGCGAGACCGAGAGACCGACGTTGATCGCGGGCCGGACGCCCTTGAAGAAGAGCTCGGCCTCGAGGAAGACCTGGCCGTCGGTGATCGAGATGACGTTGGTCGGAATGTAGGCCGAGACGTCACCACCCTGGGTCTCAATGACGGGCAGGGCGGTGAGCGAGCCGCCGCCGAACTTGTCCGACATCTTAGCGGCACGCTCAAGAAGACGCGAGTGGAGGTAGAAGACGTCTCCGGGGTAGGCCTCACGACCGGGCGGCCGACGGAGGAGGAGCGACATCTGACGGTAGGCGACGGCCTGCTTCGACAGGTCGTCGTAGATGATGCACGCGTGCTTGCCGTTGTCACGGAACCACTCGCCCATGGCGCAGCCCGAGAAGGGAGCGAGGTACTGGAGCGGGGCAGCCTCCGAGGCGGTGGCGGCGACGACGATGCTGAAAGGGGACGCCGGAGACGGCGGTCAGACGAAGGTGGCAGAAGGACAGGACGCCGATGAAGGGAGACGGCACGCACGTGTACTTCATGGCGTCGTTCTCCTCGAGCGTCTGGACGAGCTGGGCGACGGTCGACCGCTTCTGGCCAACGGCGACGTAGACACAGTACTGTCGACGGACGGAGTAGAGGCGCCGTCAGCATCTCGTTCGGTCCATCTCTCGACGGAAGGAGGGCCACGCACGAGCTTCTTGGACTCGTCCTGGCCGTCGTTCCACCGCTTCTGGTTGAGGATGGTGTCGATGGCGACGGCGGTCTTGCCGGTCTGACGGTCACCAATGATGAGCTCACGCTGGCCACGGCCGATGGGGACCATGGCGTCGATCGGCTTGATGCCGGTCTGCATCGGCTGGTTGACCGAGGTCCGGGGCAGAATGCCGGGAGCCTTGAGCGACGCACGCGAGCGGAGCGACGTCTTGATCTCGCCCTTGCCGTCGATGGGGTTGCCGAGGGCGTCGACGACGCGACCGAGGAGCTCGGGGCCGACGGGGACGTCTGCAAGGGAGGTGGCGTGTCAGCCAGGTGTCGCCCGTCGGATTCACGCAGGGCTCAGGACGGCCGACGACGCACCGACAATCTCGCCGGTCCGCTTGACGGTGTCACCCTCCTTAATGAGACGGTCCGATCCGAAGATCGAGACACCGCTGCAGAAGGGGGCGAGAAGAAAGCAGGCGTCAGCCTCGGGTCCAGAGCCGTTGCTGAGGTGGCAGGCGCTGCGACGCACACGTTGTCGGCCTCGAGGTTTAGGCACATGCCGCGGACGCCGGAGGCGAACTCAACCATCTCCTCTGCAAGTAGCAATGAGAAAAGGCAGGGAGGCAGGGAGGCAGGGAGGCACGGGAGGCGACAGAGAAAGAGAAAAAATAAAAAAGAACAGAGGCGCGTCAGCGAGGCCAGCCTTGTCGGCAGCAGGCCAGACAAGACAAAAGACGGACCGGACTGGACGTTGCGCAGGCCGTAGACACGGGCGATACCGTCACCGATGGCTGCGGGAGAGAAGAGCGAGCGTCAGTTCGAGAAAGGCTCGGAGACGTCATTCCCCTCTCTTGCTAGAGAGCAAGAGTGAGATGGCAACAGGGGCAAAAAGGCCCGCAGACAGATGAGGGGACGCACTGAGGACGCGACCAGTCTCCTGGACGTCACCTCCGGTCGACGAGCCGGCGATCCGTCCCTCGAGGATCGAAGAGACCTCCGAGGCGGCTGTTCAGGCGGCAGCGAGAGCAGAACGGAGCCCCCCACCCGAGAGCAGCCCATCCGAGCGAGACGGCAGCAGCGGCAGCAGCAGCGACAGCAGAGGACGGGCCCGATGGCGAGAAGGGAGATGAGACGAGGGAACAGAATGGAAACTCGGTCAGTCTCGTCGAAGGGCGCTGAGATGGGGGAGGGAAGCGCGGCCCGACCAGGCGGGCGGGCAGAGCGGCGAGCGGCGCGGAAAAAGGCGGCCGCCCGCCTCGCGCGCGCCTTGGTCGACTGCAGCAGCTGTAAAGGAAGAGGGACGAACCGGGCTTGGCGGCGGCGTAGGTCCGGGCCGAGGCGGGGGCAGCCGCGAGGCGGGAGCGGAGCTGGGCAGGATTCGAGCCAGGCCAGACAAGGCGGAGCGACGGGCAGGGCAGGGGGCCAGGAAGAGCCAGAGCAGGAGAGATCGGAGGGCGATGGTCAGCCCTTCCGTGGCAAAGAGGGCGCCCTCCCCACGAGCTCTCGCTTGGGAGTCGAGGGCAGGCTGGACGGGCAGAACCCGAGGAGGAAGACGGCCTGTGGACGCACGGCGACCTTGGGGATGTTCTTGAGCATCTTTGGGGTAAAGAGGAGGGGGAGGGGTGAGGGAGGGAGGAGGGAGAAGGGGAGGGGCGAGACGAAGGGCGAGGCCAGCGGGCGGCCGCGCCGGTCGGGCGGCGGGCAGGCGGGCGGGGCGGAAAAGAGGATACTTGAATGAATGAAAGCCAACAACAGGGCTTAGACGGCGTCAGGACCGGCCGACCGCGCCCGCCCAAGCGGCCCAAGCAGCTCAGCCAGCAGCAGCAGCAGCAGCCGCCAGGAGCAAGAGCGTCCTTCCCCGCCTACTTGTCTCTCCAGGCCACCTCGCTCGCAGCTCGCATACAACTCTCCGCTACCTCTTCGTCGCCGCCGCCGCCGCCGCCGCCCTCGATGTTCGCCTCTGTTCGGCGCTCGCTTGCCGCCCCGACCTCGTCCTCCGCCCGACGTGCGTCCCTCCGATCGCGCGCATGCGGTCGAGACTCCCTCAGAGACTGACAGCTCCTTCCCTCCGGCCTTATTTGCTTCCAGTCCTGCCGGCCGTTACGCCGTGCCGGTCGCTCTCTTCGACGCCGACACCGGCGCTGCACGAGTCGCTCCCGCTCGAACCACTGGCCACGACCACGGTCACGAGCTCTTCCTCCTCCTCCTCGGTCGCCGCCGACCTGCCTCCCGCGCTCTCACGGTCGTCGCCGCCCGGGCCGGCAAGGGGACCGACACCGTATCCGACGGCCCAGTCTCTCCTATACGCGCCTGCAGCCTCCTCCTCTTCGTCGTCGTCGTCGTCGTCGCTGTCGTCGCCGTCAGCGCGAGCGGTCGCGCTCCTCAACTCGCAGCCGCGAAAGTACATCCAGATGACGCTCTATCAGCAACGCTACCTCCTGCACGCCAAGGACGTGCTGACGGTCCCTCAGCTCAAGCCTGCCGTCCGGCCGGGGACCAAGCTAGCCCTCACCCGCGTCTTTGAGGTCGGCACGCACGATTTCGCGCTCAAGGCGGCCGCGGGCTCGCGTCTGACGGGCGTCAAGGTCGAGGCAACCGTGCTCGAGCACACGACCTCGCCCATGACGTTCAAGCACCTCAAGAAGCGGCGCAAGGGATACAAGAAGGAGATTCGGTCCAAGATGCGCTACACCCGGCTCCGGATCGGCGAGATTGTCGTCGAGGGCACCGGCCAGGCCGAGGACCTCAAGCCGGCCGAGCGCAAGCTGAACCGGCCCGTCAGCAAGCCTTACGACCAGTACTCGCCGACCGACATGTCGATCCGCGGCCGGCTCGCCCGCCAGTTCGGTGTCGTCGACTACGAGCACCACCGCCGGGAGTAGAAGGGGCGCCTCGCCTTGCGCCTCTCGGGAGCGACGCGAAGGAGTGGATCTAGCGCGGCCGACCGTGAGCCTAGTCTCCGGACCGGGTGTTGGGAGCTTTCCCTCTCGCATGCCCTCCACAGACTTCCTCTCCGCTGCTGTCCCTTGCAGCCATCCCGAATGCAGCCGGCGTGCGATGGCAGACAACCACGAGTGATCCACGCGAGAGCAAGGCGAAGGGAGAGATGCGCATGCAAAGCAATCACGACTGGGGGCCGCGAAGGAGGGATCGGCGTTTGCTCAAAGAGGGAGCAGGCTTGCCTCAGAGCTCGCCCGAGAGCTCGAGCACGACCGGGACGTGGTCGCTCGGGCCAAAGATCTCGCGCCTGCGGGACGACAACTCGGGGCTGGTCAGTAGGTGACGCTTGCCGAGTGCGGCAGACGGACGAGATCGGGAAGGGGCGCCCACCGGATCTCGCAGGCGACGACGCGGGGCATGAGTCGTTCCGAGACGACAAAAGTGTCGAGCCGCCAGCCTTTGCCCTTCTCCCGCTGAAGGACGCGCTTCGAGTCTGTCGCAAAAGCGCCGACGGTAGCATGTACAGGGACAGAGGCGTCAGCCCTACGGGACAGAGCCACGGAGCGAACGATCTCGAAGGCAGGGGCCACTGACGGAACGAGTACTCGACGAGGTCCGGGCCCTTAAGTGCCCGCCAGGCGTCGACGAGTGGCTTGTGGCCGGACTCGGGCGCCGGGTTCAGCTGCGAGTTGAAGCCGGCGACCTCTGCGAATCGAGCAGCGCAAAGTGAGACGAAAAGTTGAGTCAGCCTGAGTAGGAGAGGGCGGGATGATGACGATCGCAGGCGCTACCCTGCTCGGTCCAGCCCGGGAGCTTGTTCCAGCCCTTCTCCGGGTCGCTGATGTCGCGGCCGGACGCGACGACGTTGATGTCGCCGCCCCAGACGACGGGCTTGACGGCATCGAGCTCGCGGAGCTTGGCCTCAAAGGCCTCGTTCCAGTCGACCTTGCCCTGGAGGTTCTTGAGCTTGTCGGACGCGTTGGGCGCGTACGTGCCGATGAGGAACAGGCTCGGGTACTCGAGACAGACGAGCCGGCCGGTGACGACCTCGCCCTTGACCGTCAGGTTGATCGACTTGGTCAGGGGCTCGACCTTGCTGAGGATGGCCGTGCCGGCGTAGCCCTTGACGCTGCTGTGGGCCCACTTCTGGTATGGGTACTTCTTCTTGAGCGCCGGGTCCTGCGGGATTGGCGACATGTCGTTACGCTTCGTCTCGGTGAGGATCAGGATGTCGGCATCCTCCTGCTCCATGTAGCCCATGAAGCCCGAGCCGTGCTTTGGCTCGCAGACAGATCTGGCGAGGGTCGCGCACGAGGTCAGCTGCGGGCCGGTCGGTCAGAGTGCGAGGCTGCCGTAGACTAATAACTTCAGCGAGGTGATGTTCCATGCCGAGATCTGAGAGTACGACGGGGTCAAGATTCAGCTTGGCGAGGCGCTGAAGGCAGTCTTCAAGCAGAAGGCAGGCGTACCTTGACGTCGCCGACCTGTCGACGCGTCGGAGCCGTGGGCGTCAGCGCGTCAGCAGTCGAGCAGCAGGTCGGCGGCCGAGGGGTCGGTGTCTCCGGCCCGGTCTAATGAGCAGCGATCGAGGATCCCGCACGTACCTTAGGCGGCAGCGAGTAGCTCTCTGGCAGCGCCTTGTTGGTGTAGGTGATCTCGGGGTACGTCGGCTCGGTCGAGGGGCAGGGAAACGGGGTCGCCGCCTGCCGAGCGTCCACCCGCCATCGCAGCGATGCCCCGAGAAGACCACCGGTCAGCTCTACAAGCCGGCCGAGGGATCTCGCCCCTTCAGCAAGCAGCTCGACTACACACCGCCTTCGTCTTCTTGGGCGCGGCCGCCTTGGCCCGCTTGGTCTTGCCACTGCTCGCGCTCGCGCTCGTCGAGGCCTCGAGCTGCGCCGCCGCCTCCGACGTCTCGGACGTCGTGCTCGACGAGACCTTGCGCTTCAGGGCAGGCATGTTGAGAGTTGGCTTGGCGGTGAGGATGGATCGGGTGCGAAGCGGACGGGACAGGAGGCGGAGAATAGGGAAGACGGCGGCTGGCATCGAGAGGGTGAAAGGGAAGAGTAGGGAGCCCGAAGGGGTCAATTCGAGCGCAGGCGCGTCGTCGCCCGGGATCCGCGCGTCGTATGATGCGTACGTCCTCCGGCACCTGCACATGCGCGCTCATCGCTTGCATCAGGTGCAGTCTCGGACTGGATGGGAAATCCATAAAAGATGTCATGTGCGACAGGACGCGGTGAATCATATGGCGCGGCCTCGCTCTCTAGGCGGTCGTGAGCCGGCGACGCGAATGCTGCAGCCCGCCGCTGGTGCCCTCGCTGACCGACAGAGCACGGGAGCATGGCGCAACAACGCTCGAGCTCAGCGATCCTCTTGGCCGTCACCGCAACTGTCAAGTCGCATCTCTCGCTGACGACGAGCTCGCCGTGAGGAGATTGATCGAGGTATCTGACCACATGGTCAATCGTCCCAGGCCCTGCGATGTGGGAGGGACGGCTGGGTCAGCACGTGTCGACGGAGGTCTCCGCCAGCGAACGGCGCAAACTGACGACAAATCACCCGAGCCAACCCAGCCCATGACCTTCTCGACGTTCGGCCGGCCATCCGACGAGCTGACGACCTCGGCCGGAGCGGCAAAGTGCTTGAATGCGTCAAGGAGGGAGTCGCCAGCCGAGCCGGTAGCCAGCGCCGCAGTCGTGAGGGCGAGTCCGGCCGGCGGCTGGAAATTGCGACAGACAATGAAGGCCTCTTTTGGACGCAAAAGGGATAGAGGCCGCGCCAGGTACGTCAGCGACGTTGCAAGGGAAGCTTCAGGGGCAGGCGTGGGGTGAGCGTACCTCCGCTGCCCTCGCGCGAGCTCCGAGGCTTCCTGATCCAGACGCCGCCCTGGTCGTCTTCGCGTTCTGGGAAGAAGCACCGCATCTGTGAGACGAGGAGCTCTGCCCTCGGATCCTCTGCTGTCCGGAAGATCTTTGCGACGAAGAACCCGCCAGGGGCGAGCAGGTGGACCGTGATGGAGAACGCGGCGAGGAGGAGCTGGGCCTGGAGGTAGCCGTCGAGCTGGTGCAGGCCCGTCACGTCAGGCGCACCATCGCAGATGACGAGCTCGGCCTTGTGCCCCTCGGTCGCGGCAATCACCCGGTTCGCCGTCGCGACCGAGGTGATGTCGCCGAGGATCGATGTGACGCCTAGGAGCGGCGCCATGGGCTGCAGGTCGACGGCGACGATCCTGGCCGGCGGCTGCGAGCTGTCCTTGCTGATAAGAGCCGCACCAAGTACAGGGCCTTGCGTCAGCAGAGAGGTCTAATTTCTGACCAACAGACCGAGCGAGCCCGAGACTTGGTCCTCACTTGAGCTCCTTCAGAAGGACCTGGCTCCAGCTGCCCGGCGCCGCGCACAGGTCCACGGCGTTGCGGACGCCGGCAAACAGCGGGAACTCCTCGGCCAGGTGAAGCAGCTTGTAGGCCGAGCGCGCGCGGTAGCCTGCCGGGCAAGTCGCGAGGGTTGCTGGGTCAGCCAGAGGAGCAACTGTCGAGTGAGAGAGGGCGGACGGACCCTCAGACTTGGCCTTGCGGTACGACTTGTCCGGCCGGTCGGCTGCGTATGGGCGCCCAGATGGCCCGGCAGAAGCGGTCAACTCAGCTACTTCTGGGCTACAGAACGCCGACACGCACCGGTTGAGGTGGCGCCCATCTCTTGGAGCGAGCGGAAGGGGGGGGGAGGGGGCTTCAGGCGAGGCAGCTAGCAAGGGTCGATGTTCGAGTCGTGGGCAGCCGCTGGGGACGAGCGCGAGCTCCGTGCTGCAGCCCGGCCGCGCGCAGCGCCCCCGTCCCAAACCCGGGCTCCGCTGCTCGGCCTCTCTGCCTGCAACATGATGCTGTGGCTCGAGGATGGAGATCGGACGAGGCTCACTATCGCGCAAGCCGAGCTTTGTGCAGCAGCGACCTGATGATGGTTCGCGGTCGAAGAAGCTCGTCGCTCCCGACCCCTTTGCGTGCCCGCCCCCTCGTGCTGACCTGTTCTTCTTGCGGGTCATGGCATCAGACGCCGAGTGAGGCGACGCAGGCCTCGAAGTCGCCCTCCTCGTGCGCCGTCTTGGCGACCCACCCCCAGCGGACGATGCCCGCTTCGTCGACCGCAAAGGCCCCATGCGTTGCCCAGCGGTCGCTCCCGCCACCCGTTTTGCGGTTCATGATGCTGCTCTCGGCTTTCAGCGTGCTGAGCGAGCCGAACATGTCGCCCGAGAAGAGACTACCAAAGGAGCTGAGCGTGCCGACGCCAAAGGCCTTGGCGAGCGCCCGGTCTGAGCCGTCCGGGAAGAGGGCAAAGTGCTCCTGGATGAGGCCGGCGTCGGGCTTGGCCGCTGCCGGCGCTCCGGCGCTGCTGCCATCAGGGGCATCGCCTGTTGTTGAAGCTGCCGTTGCCGCCGGATCGAACGACTCGTAGGCCGCATGGAGGACGGCGGCAAACCACTCGCGGGCGTTGGCGACGTCGGTATGCGGGGCGACGAGGAATTGGAGCTTGCGCGCCGGTGCCGGCTCGGCGCCGCCGTCGGCCGGCGAGGAGGGAAGGACGAACCGCGCCGGGTTGGCGAGGACGAGGTGGACGAGCTGGCGGATGTCGCGCTCGGCAAAGGGGCAGCCGACGTGCCGCGGGAAGACGACGACGATCGGTCGGGCGGGCTGCAAAGGGATGCAGATCACTTGTCAGCTGCAGGAAGCTGGCCAGAGGCTAACAGGAGACGAGGCGCGCAGACGGACCGTCAAGGGCCAGGCAATGCGCCGTTTCGGGTCCTCGGGTGCGGGCGAGCCGATCCCGGGCGGCGCAGACGCGGTTCCCGACGAGGGAAGCAGGCTCAGGACGTCCGACACGATGAACATTGCGCTGGCAAAGATGGGGGTCGAGGCGATGGTCAAGGTCGAGCGAAGCGGGCTGCTGCTTCGTTCAAGAGCGGCGCCTGCGCGTGAGCGGCGAAACCCCCAGCGATCGGGGCACTTTCCCAGCTGCCTCTATCGCCCCGCCCGCGCCGCTGCCGCCTCAGCACGAGCGCGGCCGAGCAGGCAGACAGGCAGGCAGGACGCCCTCCTCTGACCTCCTCCCTCCCTTAACCCCCATCTCGTCTCCACACACGCACGACAACACCACCACCTGCCCGTCATGGCCTCCTTTGCTGCCGCCCGCCGCGTCGCGTCGTCGTCGGCCGCCCCGCGCCGGGCGCTGACCTCGCTCGCCTCGGCGACTGTACCCAAGCGGCTCCAGCCGTCGTCGGCCGAGATTGCGCTCTCGCTCTCGGCCAGCCAGGTTGGCCCCGCCCTCCGCCAGCGTGGGCTCTCGAGCGTCTCGGACGTCGCAAAGATGGACCGCGAGACCATTCTACGCCTCCTCCACTCGCTCGGCACCCGCAACGAGGTCGAGCGCTACCTCCGTATCTTTACGAGCTCGACCGGCGCCGTCGGCACCGGCTCGGGCGTCCTCCCCCAGGCCAAGTTTGCCGTCCTCAAGTACGTCTCCATGCGCTTCTGGTTTTCTTCCATCGTGGAGGGCTCTTGGGTCTAAGGAGAGGCCAAGACGAGGGTTAGAGAGCGCGAGGCAGCCGGGCAACGGCAAAAGGCCTCGCCCCCAGCTAGGGCCCTCTGGGCTGGCTGGCCCTTGACTCACGCTGCCCGCGCCGTCACCGCTTCCCCTATCTCCCTCACCTTTGCTTGGCCGCCGTCCCTGACCATCTGCCTCACCCGCCCCTAGGATTGGTGGCGCCATCCTCACCAACGAGCTCAACGACCTCGCCCTCTCGCTATCGTTCCTCAACCGGCTCGGCCTCTTCCCCATCGTCCTGCACGGCGCCGGCCCCCAGCTGTACGTGCAACGGAGCTCCACTCCCTCCAGCCTACTTGAGGTCTGACCAGAGACGGCTCGGCCGCCGTATGCGCGACTTGCAGGAATGAGATCCTCGAGCAGGAGGGCGTCGTCCCCGACTACGAGGACGGCATTCGGATCACTGGTGCGCTGCCTTCCGGAAGCTGACTGGTGCATGGTCGTTGTCAGCGGAGCCGAAGCTGATCATTGCCCGCTTGCTGACGTCCCTCATCGCAGACGCCAAGACGCTCAAGATCGCTCGCGTACGCTCCAGTTGTCTCTCCGACATGACGCTTGTTGCTCGGGAGGTGCTCACACTTCCCTCCTTCCCGCACCGCAGCGCGTCTTCCTCGAGGAGAACCTCAAGCTCGTCACCGCTCTCGAGGAGCTCGGCACCCGGGCTCGGCCCGTCCCGACGGGCGTCTTTACGGCCGAATACCTCGACAAGGACAAGTACGGCCTCGTCGGCAAGATTGTCCGCGTCGACAAGGCGCCGATCGAGGCTGCGATCCGGGCCGGCGCGCTCCCGATCCTGACCTCGCTCGCCGAGACCGAAGACGGCCAGCTGCTCAACGTCAATGCCGACGTTGCCGCCGGCGAGCTCGCCAAGGTGCTCGAGCCGATGAAGGTGCTCTACATCAACGAGAAGGGCGGCCTCTTCCACGGCGTCACCGGCGAGAAGCTTGACGTCATCAACCTCGACGAGGTCCGTTGCTCATCTGCTACAGCTCCTGGAGGATCCGCAGCGATTGACCCCACCCGTCTGCCACCCCTCTACCAGGAGTACGAGGCCCTGATGAAGGAGTCGTGGGTCCGCTACGGGACGAAACTGAAGCTCCGCGAGATCAAGGACCTGCTCGACTACCTGCCCCGGTCGTCCTCGGTCGCCATCATCTCGGCCGACAACATCCAGAAGGAGCTCTTCACCGACTCGGGCGCGGGCACGCTCATCCGCCGGGGCTACAAGCTCTACAAGGCCTCCTCGGTCGAGACGGTCGGCGCCGACAAGCTCCGCAACGTCTTTGCCCAGCTCGACCCGGCCGTCCTCTCGGGCCGGACCTCGGTCGCTCAGGAGTTCTCGGCCCTCAAGCAGACGCCCCACACGATCTACGGCGACGAGACGTTTGACGTCGTCGCCGTCGTCGCCCACCCGGAGGGCGAGCTCCCCGTCATGACCAAGTTCCTCGCGACCCGCAACGGCGTCCTCAACTCGGTCGTCGACAATGTCTTCAACGCCATCAAGAAGGACCACCGCAAGCTCTTCTGGACGGCAAAGTCAGACGACGAGAACCGGGCCTGGCACTTTGACCGGGCCGACGGCTCGTTCACGCGGGCTGGCAAGAGCCTCTTCTGGTACGGCGTCCACGACGTCAAGGAGGTCGAGCGCGCGATCGCGACGTTCGAGCAGAACAACCGGATCGAGCGGACCTACCTGCCCGTCGGTCCCGCCGCCAAGGCCGCCCGTGCCTACTCGACCCTCGCCCGGCGCGCGTTTGCGACCGCGGCCCCGGGCCCCAAGAAGGTGGCCCTCATCGGCGCGCGAGGTGATGCCCCTTCGCTGCTGTAGCTCCCACGCAAACGGATCTCCCCTTCCCTTCCTCCCCTCCCCATCTCTTGCCCTTCCCTGGCGGCCGCAAGGATTGTCTCTGCGATAAGATGGGCTGATGTACATGACGTTTTCTCTCCTTCCAACTTTGCAGGCCACACTGGCCAGAACCTGGTCGCGCTCATCAACGGCCACCCGGACATGGTCCTCTCGCACGTCTCGTCCCGCCAGCTGGAGGGTCGCAAGCTCGAGGGCTATACCAAGTCCGAGGTGACGTACTCGAACCTGTCGGCCGAGAAGATGGCCGAGATGGAGGAGGCGGGCGAGGTCGACGCCTGGGTCATGGCCCTGCCCAACGGCGTCTGCAAGCCGTTTGTCGACGCGATCGAGCGCGCAAAGGGCGGCAAGAGCGTCATCATCGACCTCGGCGCCGACTACCGCTTCGAAGAGGGCTGGACGTACGGCCTGCCTGGTGCGTCCATGTGCATTGCTCGCGAACCTCAGACGCTGGGGCTCTGTCCGCTGACCTGCTTCCTCCCGCATAGAGCTCTACTCGCGCGAGAAGCTGCGCTCGGCGAAGCGGATCGCCAACCCGGGCTGCTTTGCGACGTCGACGCAGCTCCTGATCGCCCCGCTCCTGCCCCACCTTGACCTGAGCAACCCGCCGACGGTCGTCGCCTCGAGCGGTTATTCGGGTGCCGGCACCAAGTCGGGCCCGCCCGCCCAGGATGGCTTCCCGACGACCGTCTCGAAGATTGTCCGTCCCTCGCGTCGAAAGTAGACGTCAAAAAGTTTTGATCTGACCTTGAAAACTCCCCTCGTCCGATCGACAGGACCCGGCGTCGCTCCGGCAGGCGATTAAGCCCTACTCGCTCACGGATCACATTCACGAGCGCGAGGCCTCGCACCAGCTGTCGACGATCGCGCCCGAGCCCTTCAAGCTGGCGTTCGTGCCGACCGTCGGACCGTGGTACGCAGGCATCATCTCGGTCCTGTCGGCCCCGCTCAAGCATGAGATGCGCGCGAGCGAGGTCCGCGCCCTCTACGAGAAGTTCTACGAGGGCCAGGAGCTCGTCACCCTGCTCGGCCCGACCGAGGGCGTCGTTGACGTCCGCGATGTCGAGGGTACCCACGGCTGGACCATGGGCGGCCTCCAGGTCCACAGCTCGGGCAAGCGCGTCGTCGCCGTCGTCAGTCTCGCTCTGCCTTATGCACTCGCTGCCTTCCCCTTTCTCGGTGCTGAATGCTGCGACGATCTTCGTCTTTCCAGGGTGCGCTCGACAACCTGCTCAAGGGCGCCGCGACCCAGTGCCTCCAGAACCTCAACCTTGCGCTCGGCTACGAGGAGTACTCTGGCATCCCCAAGGCGTCCAACGCGGCCGCCAAGTAGAGCGCGCTCATCCAGTGAAGAGCTGTCGCAAAAGCAAACTCTCCTATCTCCTCTTCCTCTTAATGGCTCTTCGGTCCTGGCTCAAGTGCTCTCTTTCTATCGCGCCAACGGCGGCAGCTCACAGCTTCATGTGGACGCTCTTGAGCCGCGTCAGCTGGTCAAAGCCTGCGGGAAGGAGGACCGTCAGCCTCTTAGATGTTCGAGAGCAGCTTGAGCGAGCGGGGATACTTACCGTAAGGGCTGAGCGAGACGCCGCGGCCGCTGTCCTTGACACCCGTCCAGGCGAGGGCGGGGTCAAGGAAGTCGCACCGGTTGAGGAAGACGGTGCCGGCTGGTAAGAATCGATCGGACGTCGAGTCAGTCACTCGGAGCGAGCGCAATCACCCGGACACGTCGACGGTCAGCGCGAGGCGCGAACGCACCCTCAATCTCATCGGCCAGCCGCTCGAACGCCTCGACCGATGCCGGGTTCTTGGCATCAGTCCAGACCGAGGCTGTCAGGCCGTACTTGGAGTCGTTCATGAGCTTGAGAGCCTCTTCGTCCGACGAGACCTGCGATAAGCCGGTCATGGACGTTGATGTGGGTCAGTCCTGTTTGGTCCGACCGAAGTGAGTCAGTCTACAACGGCGGATCGCACCTTCATGATACCGACGACCGGGCCAAACGACTCCTCGCTCATGATGTCCATCGAGTGGTCGACATTGACCAGCACCTGCGGCGCGACGTACGCCGAGCCGTCCTTGGCGGCCGCGAATTGGGACTCATCGATCAGCGTCCGGGCGCCGGCCTTGACGGCGTCGACGACCTGGGCCCGGATGCGCTTGGCCGACTGCACCGAGATGACGGGGCCGAGGGTCGTCGCCTCCTCACGAGGGTCGCCGAGGACATAGTTGTTGGTGATCTCGGCAAACTTGGCGACGAAGTCGTTGTAGATTGAAGCATCGACGTAGATCCGCTCGATACCGCAGCAGCTGCGCGTGGGTCGGACAACAGATCAGACTCGAGCGCCAGGACGGGAGCCTCGCAGAAAAAGACCGCACCTCTGGCCCGAGTTGAACATGGCACCGTCAACGAGGTTGTCGGCCGCCCAAGCGACATCGACGTCGCCCCGGACGTAGGCCGGGTCCTTGCCACCAAGTTCGAGACCGACGCCCTTAAAGCCAGCACCCTCCGCCGCAGCGCGGTCGATGCCCTTGCCGCCGGCGACCGAGCCGGTGAAAGCGACAAAGGCAACGCGACCGTCGGCCGCCAGCCGGAGTGTGTCGGCGCTCTCGAGGTGGAGCACCTGGAGGACATTCTTGGGCAGGCCGGCAGCCTCGAAGGCGGCGGCCAGGCGGATCGCCGGCGACGGCGTCTGCGGGGACGGCTTGAGCAAGAGCGAGTTGCCCGCAAGCAGACCAGGCACGATCGAGTTGATCAGGCACATGTAAGGGTAGCTGGAAGGGCGAGACGTGGGCACAACATCAGTCCGCCTGCTTGCGCCGGAATTTCGAAGGCTCGACGGCTCACTTCCAGGGCGAGACGACAGCGACGACGCCGAGCGCCTCCTTCTTGAGGTAACGCTTGAAGCCGGCCTTCTCCTCGACAGGGACCGAGGCCAGCGCCGACTCGGCAATGGCAATGAGGTGCTTCGCCCGGTCGAGCGTGCTGCCGACCTCGCTCGCGGTGTAGCGGATCGGCCTGGAGAGCGCGCACGCAGTGGCGTCAGCGATTCGGCCGCCGTCGGGGCTGCGAGAAGGGAGGCGCACCGGCCCATCTCCTTGGTGAGCTCCGGGACGATCTCGTCCTTGAGCTTCTCGAACTCAGTCTGGCGAAGAGAGAGGCTGCCGGTCAGCTTGCGCGCCAGCCTTCCTCTGCCTCGACACAGGCCGGGCGACCCACGAGGAAGCGCTGGCAGATGTCGATCCGCTCCTTGAGCGTCGTCCGGCGCCAGGCCTTTTGGGCGGCGACGCTCGCGGCGATGGCCGAGTCAAGACCGTCGGCTGACAGGAGGTCGAGCTCAGTGCAGGGCTTGTTGTCGATCGGGCTGATGGTCGTCTGGACGGGCATGCTGGGAAAGTCGTTGGTAAGGGGGAGCGAGGGTCAGAAGGCAAGGCAAGACGGGCTGCGCCGTTGGCTGTAACAGCAGCGAGCGAGGCGTCGGCGAGACGACCCTAACCATCGCTAGCCGCCCGAGCTCGGTGAAGCTCCTCGACGACCCCACAGAGAAGGATGCCGCCCCGCAAGAAGTCGGACGTCCCTGCCAGGACCTCACGCAAGCCGGTCGTCAAGAAGAAACAGGAGGCCAGCGATGGCGGCAGCAGCGCCGACGACGACTCGCAGGCTTCGGCCTTCGAGGCGAGCAGCAGCAGCAGCAGCGACGACGACGCGTCATCGGACGACTTCAACTCGTCTGACCTCGACAACGACGAGGCGGCGTCGACCAAACGCAAGAAGCCGGCAACCAAGGGCAGGGGCAAGGCGTCGCCGAAACGCACGAAGACGAAAACGGGCGGGGACGCCGACTACGCCGACGAGGCTGCCCAACAGGGCACCGATGACGACGACGAGGGCGACGGCGCCGTGGCCGACTCGGACGACGATACTTCGGGCGACGAGCGCGGCCGCAAGGTGATCGGCAGGGCTGCAAAGGCGCCTACAACCGGCCTCGGTGGGTTCCATGCCCGTCTGGTCCCCTGCTCGATGTGATCAAGGAGGGAGCTGACTCTCTTGGCTCGCCGCTTGTGCCACGCCCCCCCTTCCCGCGCAGTCCCCCCCGGCCGGCTCAGCCAGAACACGCTCGACTTTATGAAGCAGCTCGCGCGGCCAGAGAACAACGACAAAGACTGGTTCTGGCGCAACAAGGCCGTCTATCAGGTCGCCCAGAAGGAGTGGTACGCCTTCATCGATACGCTCATCCCTCGACTCATTGACGTCGACGACGAGATCCCGTTCGTCAAGGTGAGCGTTTGGCGCTGCGACTAGTCACACTCATCGCGTCCCCGAGGCTGACCGCTCGATGCAAATCACCTCGTCCCAGGCCAACGATGTCGCAGTGGGTGACTGTCCTTTCTGGCTGCTCTTGAAAACTGGCAGCTAATATGTGCCCTCCTCCGCCGCCGTAACCTGCGCAGCACCGTATGCACGCCCGCTCTCCCTCCTCGCACCCCTCATGTCACCCCAGCTGATCAGTCGTTCCGAATGTGACAGGCATCAACCGTGCGTCGAGATCTGCCGCCTGCTACGGAGACGCCATCGCTGACCTGCAACTTCTGCGCAGGCGACGTCCGGTTCAGCGCCGACAAGACGCCCTACAAGCGCAACTTGGTGCGCCGCATGACCCCGCTCGTTGTCTGACCCTGCTTCGCGCTGGTTCCTGATCGCTTGCCCTGACTTCGTAGTCCATGAGCATCTCGCGGAGCGGCCGCAAGGGCATCTTCGCTCACTACCACCTCTCCAGTGCGTCAGCGCCTTGGATCAACCGATCGCCGACGCCGGCCGGCTGACCATCTGCCGTCTCATCGACTCAGTCATGCCTGGCAACCGGTGGGTCTCTGCGTAGCTCTTTCTGCGCGCTTCTGCCGCTCAGACGAAGTTGATCGCTAACGAGCCCTGCACACTACTCACGATGCAGGTCGCTCGCCGCTTTCGGGCTATGGGATCCTCAGAAGGACGAGCTCGCCAACATCCGGTCCGTGCTCCCTCCTGTCAAAGCCTGCGAGGGTCGCTAATTGAATCATCGTCTGCCCTGCTTTGTCTCCACAGGGCCTCGTTCGCCCGTCACCCCAAGCGTTTCCGTCGCATCATCAACCACCCGGCCTTCGTCGCCGAGTTTGGCGAGGGCTCGGCTCTGCCCCCGGCGCCCAAGAAACCGCCCAAGAAGCGCCGCAAGAAGGGCGACAGCAGCGACGACAGCGAGGCTGAGCGGCCAAAGCCGGCGGCGAAGAAGGAGGTTGACCTCTCGCGGCGGCGCAACGTCTTTGGCAGGCAGGACGTGCGTCGACGCGGCATGCTCAGTTGGGATATCCCTAGAACTGACGCCTCCCTTTCCCTATTTTCTCGCTGCGCGACAGGAGCTCAAGGTTGCGCCGAAGGGCTACGCGAAGGACGACCCAAACATCGACCTCCTCCGCCTGCGCTCGATCGCCGTCACCAAGGCGTGCGTACTGCTCAATGCCCGCTTTCCGCTCTCCTTCTCGTAATTGAATCGCCTTACGCCGCCGGCCGCCGTAGCTACTCGGACGCCGACGTTGTCCACCCGCACTTCATGGACGAGCTCCTCCGCGTGGCGACCATCGCCCGGCCGCTCATCCACTAGTATGTTCCCGGGCCTCCCCTAGGCGCGATGCTCGTGCTTTTGTGTCGCTGCTGAATGTCTGACCCCCGCGACAGCATCAATGAGATCGTCACGCTCCCGGACGAGGTCGAGAGCGATGGCGAGGTGTCTGACGAGGATGAGGAGGACGAAGAGTAGGGCAAGCCTCCAGGATCGCGACGTCGCAGCTAACTTCTTTCCTGCGCGCCCTGTGCGTCCCGCTGCTATGCCCCATGTAGGATGCCTCAGCTCAGCCGCCCGACGACAGCTGCCTCCTGCCTCACTGCTCGGTCCCCTTCAAGGGAACGGAGCCACCGGACGGCCGCGTCCCAGATGCGGTCGCGCTCGTGCTCGTCCCAGACGCGGAGGATGCAGACGTCGTGGACGGCATCGGCCGAACGGACGACCGTCGTCGGAATGCCGTCGAGCTCGAGGCCGTCGATGAGCGCTTCGATCTCGAACTCGAGCCGCTCGGCCCCGCCGTAATGCACGAAGATGGGCGGGACTGCCGTCCATTTCGAGAGGGTCGCCTCGGTCAGCCGCGAGTCTGTCGGTCGCCTGCAGGCAGCGAGCTCACTCACAATTCTTGAAGAGGCCCGGCCGGCCGGAGAGCTGCCAGCATGCAGGCGAGATGTAGGGCGAGTGCACGAGCGAAGGCGGGTGATGGCCGAGTAGTGTGGCAACGAGGAGCGAGCGCGGCGCCGGCTCGTCCAGTAAGTAGTCCTGCGCCCAGAGAAGAGTCAGCTCGATCAGCTCGAGCCGGCCAGGTAAGCTCCCTTGCGGCAAAGGCGTGTGCTGAATCTTACAGTCTCACGGTTTGGCCGAGGTACGTGGCTGTTTGGCTCGTATGGGAAAGCGTGCGACGGACTCGTCCACGGCGAGAACAGCAGGAGCCCAGCCGGCCGACCGAGCGTGGGCACCGCGGCGTCGCGCAGCCACCGGGCGAGGCCGAGGCAGATGTTGCCGCCCGCGCTGTCGCCGATAAGGACGATGCGGGCCGGGTCGATCGATAGCTTACGTACGAGGAAATGATAAGCGCTCGCGGCGTCCTGGAGGTGACCTGGCCACGCCGTGTGGTGGATCAGGCGGTACTCGACCGAGTAGATTCGGGCAAAGGCGTCGTCCTACATGTCAAATCAAGGCGATCTGAGGGTCAGAGCAGTGTGAGCGAGCGAGATCGAGTTCCCGGCGAGACTCGCCTTCATCAGTCTGCGCGGGATGCCTGTGGAAGCAAGTGCGGGCCAGTCGGCAGGACAAGAGCGCTTGAGCGACAGACATGAGGGCGCTCAACTTACGAGCCATGTCTGCCTGCTCCGAGGCATTCCCATGCACGAGAGCGCCGCCATGGAAGCTGATCGGTAGGAGTCGGATGCATCAGCTGGTCGTCGTGTCGCCAAAGCGGGATGCAGGCTGCCAACCAAAGGCCGATGAGCCCGCCTCCTTCGGTCGACGATGACCGCCCGACGACTTTAGGCCAGACAAAGAGACCGATACGATCCTGGAAGGCGACCTCAGGATCGAGCAGGACGCCCAATCGCTCCTCGGCAGGCAGTGGCGTGGCCCAAAGGAAGTCGGTTTCCCGCCCCGCCCTCGCCGGCTCAGCTTCGGGCGGCCGTGTACCGAACGCTCGGTTGGTCCTCTCTGGCAGGACAGCAACGTAGCGGAGCCAAGCGACCTGCACGGCCTGGCCGAGCGACCAAGAGGGTCGAGGACGTGAGCGGAAGACGTAGTCTGCGAAGCAGCAGCCGAGCTTCCAACTCGGTCAGCGGTTGGCAGGCTGCGGAGAGCGATCGCGGCCGACGGGAGAGGGTAAAAGGTAACGTACAGGCCGCCCAAACCGGCAAAAGCAGGAAGGACGTCAGTCCGCGCCAGGCGATGTAGAGAGAGGCGAGCGGCTCGCGCGTCAAGGCCGAGTGGCCGCCCTCAGGCTCGGGCGGCGGGTGGCGCTCGCGATAAGCGCTGCGACCCGTGCGGGCGAGGGCCGGCCGGCTGGCAGCGGTGGCGGCGGCGGCGGCGGCGCCGACGGCAGTGGCGGCGGGAGTGGTGGCAGGAGTCGAAGAAGATGCAGCAGTCGCTGAGCCCATGGTACGAAGGAAGGTCGAGCGTACGTGACCGTCGAGTGGCCCGATGGAGAGGTGGGAGATGCAGTCGAGCCATGCGGCCGCCGGGCGAGAGAGAGCGGCAAGGCGAAGGCGGCCGGGCCTTTTGAAACGCGCGCGCGTTAGAAAGGGGCAAAAGCTGCCGACCGACCGGCATGACGTCCCTCCCTTCGTCCGTCTTCTGCCCCATCCGCAGCTTGCTCTGCAAGACGGAAGCCCGCGCCGGTTTGATTCGTCGGTTGCCTTGCTCAGTCGGCCGGCTTGAAGAAGGGGGCGGCCTCCTGCCCACAGCTGCCAACCCCCACCCACAGTCCCCCCCCACCTCTCCTCTCCTCGACCCTCTCGTCCACCATGCCCGGCTCGACGCTCACGGCGACCTCGCTCGACCTTGACCCGCTCCGCAAGGATCTCGCGCCGGCCGTACGTGCCCTTCATCTCATCACTTACACTAGATCGAAGTCCCGGTCCGTCCGGCGTAGACGCTTAGCTGACCCCCACCATGCTCCCGACCTCCCCCAGCTCGCCAAGTGGGGTGACTCAGCTAGCTCGACCTGGCTCGAGACGGCCCGCCACCGGCTCTTTGAGGCTCCCCAGCATGCCGGTGTCGACGAGCCCGCCGTTCAGGGCTATCTTGAGCGGGACGAATGGGGTACGTTGTCTCGACGCCGCAGCACTCCCTCGCGCCGACGTTGGTGGGCGGCGGTGCTACCTCAACCGACGACTGGGAGACTGACGCTCGTATCCGCGATCCAACCGGCGCTTGGCAGCGTTTGCCTGGGGAGACCCCGTCGTGCGTGACCGCGCCCTCGACCGCCGTTTCGAGACGGCCGTCGCCTGGATCCGGGCCGTCGAAGCCAGCGGCCGGACCCCGATCTACTGCTGCATTTCGGAGGAGCTGTGCGTCTCGTCTTTCTCCTAGAGCCGGAGCAGATTACTGATCCAGTGTGACCCTCCCCTTTTTCCTTTAGGGAGCAGCGCCTCGCCAACGATCTCGGCTGGAGTGCGTTGACGTGCGTCAAGGTGTGTGACAGTATTTATCGCCCGTTCCCCTTCACCGGTGGCTAAGAACCTACACCTGCCCTCTTCCCCAGGAGGACCTCCTCAGGCCCGAGAACATTGACCTCAGCAACAAGGATCTCGCCAAGAACATTCGCCGGTCAAACCGCGCCGGCGTCGAGATCGTCGCCCTCGCCGGCCCGCCCGAAGGCGCGCTCAAGACCGCGGTGGAGCAGGGTCTGGCCGCCTGGGAGCGCAAGAAGGCGAGCGCGCTCGCCGCCCAGGCGCTCCAGCCGTGGATCGACGCCGAGAACCGACGCTACTGGCTTGCGATGAAGGGCGACGAGCCGCTCGCCATTGCCGTACTCGCGCCGATCAAGGACGGAAGTGCGTCCTTGCAAAGCAACGTGTTACCGATCGGCGGCTGACACCTCATCCCCTTTCTCCGCTCACTCACGCAGGCTGGCAGATCAAGGACGCCATCGCCTTCCCGTCGGCGCCCAAGGGGGTATCGGAGCACCTAATCTCGAGCGTGCTCGAGGACCTTCGGCTCGACGGCGCGCCCTCCGTCTCGTTCGGCATCAGCGCCGACAGCGAGCTTGTGCCCGTCTCGAACCTCAACGGCTGGAAGATCACCTGGCTGTCCAAGGCCTACAAGCGCGTGCTCAAGACCACGGGCCTGACAAAGCGGGGCGACTTCCGGGTTTGTTCGAGCGGTCGGGCGGCCGTCGCCCGGTTCAGGCTGATCCTCATCTGTTCCTCTCCTGCGCAGCACAAGTTCGGCGTCGACGAGGAGCCGCTCTACGTCGCCTACCCGCCCAAGGGGTGCGTTTTCCGCTTGGCTTCCGCATGGCCTGCGCTGACCCATCCGTCGGACGAGCCGACAGCCTCGGCTGGGACGGCATCCAGGCTCTAATCAAGGTCCTCCGCCAGGGCAACAACCCGTCGAACGGCGGGCCCGACCTCGAGCCGCCGACGCCGGTCAGCGAGGAGCCGCCTCAGATGTGAGCCGGGTTGCACGGCCCTTGTGCGAAGCGAACGAGTCGTCTCGTCGTCGTCGTCGTCTGCTGGTGCCTCGCTTGCCTTTGCGTCTCGATTGAGCTCGATCAGCATGTGCTTTCCTCTGTCTCTGCCTGGCGCGTCGTCGGGCGCCGGGCTCTCTGGCTCGCCGGGCCCGAGTCGTCGCGACGCCGGCGTAAATGCGTCGCCGCCAAGGGAAAAGCCTCCGCCGGCTTCTCGAGGCAGCCGGCTCGCTGGCGCGCTGCTGACGGGCAGGACGTGGCAAGCATGCAGGGCCGTCGCCTGCCAGCCCCCATCGCTATCATCCTTCGCCTCCTGCACAGCCCGGCAGTCCTGCCATCTTGTCGCTCATCGAACCGTCAGACCTGCCAGCGACCAGACTGCAGCAGAGACTGCTTGATCGGTGCGTGTCGGTCGTCCCTTAGCTCGTCTCGCCTGACCCGCGGCGCTGCGCAGTCTTGTCGAGGGGCCGCGATGGCCGGCGTCTGCACCGGCACCAGCAGCTGACAGCCGACAGCCCTCGCCTCCCTCCGAACGCCCCGCTCGCGCTCGCCACCTCCTCTCCTCTCGCAGCAGCAGAACGCACGAACCACCCCAACCCTTCTGCCACCCGCCCTTCGAAGCAGCAGCCTTTCCCTAGCGACAGCCCCCGTTGCGCGCCCCTCCCGCCACCCGCTTCCGCCTGCCGCCTAGCTAGCGAGCGACCACCACCCGATCCTCCCTCCCA
>Ga0308160_10001357_pt1 | contig 34950 bp, 36 predicted proteins | sample PhyFR1_FD_201036 | JGI IMG/M metagenome (GOLD analysis project Ga0308160, IMG submission 201036) | Phyllosphere microbial communities from UC Gill Tract Community Farm, Albany, California, United States - DLSLF.R1 | ecosystem: Host-associated > Plants > Phyllosphere > Unclassified | place: USA... | reverse complement strand
TCCCCGTCGTGCCGGTCAAATTAAATGATAGTGCTAAGTATGTAGAACTGTCTGTAGAGTGCTTGCGGACGCGGGTTCGATTCCCGCCGCCTCCACCAACGCACAAAAAAACACACCCCTGAGGGCAAAAGCCCTCAGGGGTGTGTTTTTTTGTGCGTGGTGTTCGCCGTCGGGAATCGAATCCGCGGACGGCACGGACGCGTGGGGTGAACAGGGGTTTCGAATCGCGCAGCGATGAGCCTGTGAACGGCCTTGCGCATGCTTGCGCAAGGCCGAGCAGGGGTTTCGAGTCGCGCGAGCGACGAGCCTGCGAGCGACGTTGCGCCTCCGGGCGCAACGGCTCTCCGATTCGCCTGACTCTAGAAAATCGCGCAGCGATTTTCCGCCCTCCGCGGCTCAGCCTGCTGCCTCACCCTATTCCATCCAGGCTCGCGCATCCCAATTCGCCGTGTTAGCATTTCCACAAACAACTCCACCCCACTCCAATGCTAACCCTCAACGGCAAACAACGCACCTCCACCACCACCTTCCTGCTCCCACCCCACGAGGAAGCCCTGCTCACTGGCCCCGACCTCGGCGGCGGCTCCCTACGCTTCACCACCTTCACCCCATCCAGCACCAGCGATCTCAAGCAAGAAATGCAGGCTACGTTGGCCAACGGTGTCGCCGCCATCAAGCTCCCCTTGCTACAGCAAGGCTCCTTCGCCACCACGGTAGAACTGCAGCTGGGAGAAGCCGGCAAGCTGGCAGCCCGCATCGCCGGAGAAGCCGTCGGTGGCCTGCTAATGGTCCACGTCGACATCTACCTCGACCGCGGCCTGAACTTTGCACAGCGCTAATCACCTCACCATGAACTTCGACTCCGCCAAATCCCTCTGCCGCACCTTCCCCGGCGCCACCGAATCCACCAAATGGGACAACGACCTGGTCTTCTCCGTCGGCGACAAGATGTTCGCCGTCACCAACCTGGGCGAGGCGACCGGCATGAGCTTCAAGGTCGACGACGAGCGCTTCCTCGAGCTGACCGACCAGCCAGGCATCATTCCGGCACCGTATCTGGCGCGGGCGAAGTGGGTGTATGTGGAGGATGCAAATGCGCTGGGCGACGAGGAGGCTGCGCAGTTGTTGCGCAGGTCGTATGAGCTGGTGTTCGGGAAGTTGACGAAGAAGGTGCAGCGGGAGATCAGCGGGGCGTAACGCAGCCGCGTTGCGTCGTTACGCGTGTGGCGGTTCGTGCGTTGAATCCGCGTGGGCACGGAGTGCCCACCCTACGGGAGCCGGAACGTCAGTACGTCCGGTTCCGCGCAGCTTTCTCAAGATTACGACGACGCTCCCATATCCGCCAGGTCCGCCGACACCATCAATGCCTTCAACAGCGCCTCGTTAAACGCCGGAATATCATCCGGCTTGCGGCTCGTAATCAGCTTCTCGTCGATCACGACTTCCTGGTCGACCCATTCGGCGCCGGCCTTTTTCATGTCGTCCTGGATCTCCGGCCAGCTGGTCAGGTTCTTCGATTCCGCAATGCCGGCGTCGATCAGCACCCAGGGCGCGTGGCAGATCGCGGCGATCGGTTTGTCGGCCTCGTAGAACTCGCGGATGAAGGCGATCGACTCGGGGCTCTTGCGCAGCTCCAGAGGATTCTTCTCGCCACCCGGCAGCACCAGCGCATCGAAATCAGCCGGTTTCGCATCGCGCACATCCATCTCGACCGGGAAGGTATCGCCCTTGTCGTCATGGTTCATGCCCTGCACCGCCGCGCCCACGCCCTTCGGCGAAATCAGGATCACCTGGGCGCCGTGCTGCTCGAGGAAACTGCGCGGCCCCGTGTATTCGACCTGCTCCACGCCATCCGTCATCACGACGGCAACCCGCTTGCCGTCGAGCGCTGGACGGTTTGCCTTTTCGTGTTCCGGTTCCTGCACTTCTACCTGATCCATACAACCTCCTCGATGTGATTGTCAGTGATTCATCTGACACCAATTCTAGGAGCACGTATCAAGGCACGGCGCGCGCTTCAGGCGTCCTCTCAGGTATCCCGAATGCCGAGCGCGTGCAGGCGGGCGCGCAGGCGCCGCACCTCGTCGGCAAGGTCGATCACGAGCGCCGCCAGCTCCTCGTCGGCATCGAAATGCCGCTCCAGTTCGAGCAGGCGGCGCGCCCGCGCCAGGTCAGTGCTGCGAAAGCGCAGCGCCGCCGTGTCGCCGAGGACGCCGGCCTGCACGTGGCGCACCACCCAGTCGGGCTCAACCTGGCAGGCACGTGCCAGCTCGTCCATGTCGAGAGCGACTTCGTCGATCAGGACGCCGGTCACAATCTGGTTCGCAAACATCGATCGCTCCTCCTCAAGCAGTGCGTGGATTGAAGGCGAGGTCGCGCGCCATCGCCTGGTAGATCGCGCGGGCCTTGTCGCTGTTGGCCGGCGGCAGGACGACGTCCAGGATCAGGTACAGGTCGCCCGGCGTGGCGGCGGGAATGCCCTTGCCTTTCAGGCGCAGCTTGCGCCCGCTCTGCGAGCCGGACGGGATCGTCACCTCGACCGTGCCCGAGGGCGTCGGCACGGCCACGCTGCCGCCCAGCGCCGCTTCCCAGGGCGTGACCGGGACGTTCTCGTAGACGTGAGAACCCTCGATCCGGTAGCGCGGGTCGGGCGCGAACTGGATTTCGAGGTACAGGTCGCCCGGCCCGGCGCCGCCATGGCCCTCATGGCCCTGCCCCGCCAGGCGGAGTTGCTGGCCTGGTGTCACGCCGCGCGGGATGTTCACACTGAGCGTCTTTTCCTGCATGGTAGCGCGCCCCGGCCCCTCGGCCTTCGGCACGCGCAGGCTGACCGTGCGCGTGGCGCCGCGATAGGCGTCGGCCAGGTCGATGGTGATGGCGGCATGGATGTCGTCGCCGCGCATCTGGAAACCGCCGCCGCGGCGCGAACGGCCGGCCTGGGCGAACAGGTCGGCGAAGAAGTCGTCGGCGCCGGCGCCGCCGAAATCGAAGTGCTCGCTCCAGTCCGGTGGCGGATGGAACTGCTCGCCGGCATGGTGGCCGCGTCCGAGCGCGTCGTAGGCTGCGCGCTTCTCGAGGTCGCCCAGCACGTCGTAGGCTTCGTTGATCTCTTTGGTTTTCGCGTCCGCGTCCTTGTGCTTGCTGACATCGGGGTGATACTTGCGCACCATTTTCCGGTACGCCTTCTTGATGTCGTCCGCGGTCGCGCCCCTGTCGATGCCAAGGGTCGCGTAGTAATCCTTGTATTCCACAGTGTGCTCCCGGATGGTTGGATTTGGCAGCCCAGGCCGCTCGCGGCACGGGCTGCGGTATCCCTTTAGATGGGGATTCACAACACAATTAAAAGTTCTCCGCTTGCCGTATTTACACGGAAGCGAGAAATGCTAAATTGAACAAACCGACCATTTGTCACTACGGAGGCATCCATGGGAAAGGGGATGAGGTGGACACTGCGCGTCCTGGGTGCGCTGGTGTTGCTGGGTCTGCTGATAGCTGTGGCCGCGCATCTGCTGAGCGCGCGCAAACTGCAGCGGACGGTCACCGTGGATGTCGCCGCCATCGCGGTACCGACCGATCCCGCCCGTATCGCCCATGGCCGCTACCTGTACAGCACGCGGGGTTGCGCCGAGTGCCACGGCGCCAGCGGGACCGGCAAAACCGTAATCGACTCGGATGGCATGCTCGTGGTTGCTCCGAACATTACCCGTGGCGCCAATAGTGCCACCGCTGCCTATGGCGTGGTCGACTGGGTGCGCACCATCCGCCACGGCGTCAAGCCGAACGGCCAGCCGGTCATCGTGATGCCGAGCGAAGACTACGCCCGCCTCACCGACGAGGACACCGGCGCGCTGGTTGCCTACCTCCAGCAACTGCCACCATTGCCCGGCGAGCGCCGCCGGGTTGAACTGCCGCTGCCGGTCAAGCTGCTGTACGCAGCAGGCGGCATCAAGGATGCCGCGGAGAAGATCGACCATACACTGCCACCCCCGCGCGCTCAACCCGCGGCGGTTACGGCCGTACACGGCGCCTACGTTGCGCAAGCCTGCATCGGCTGCCACGGCGCGCAGTTGAGCGGCGGCCCCATCCCGGGCGCACCGCCGGCCTGGCCGCACGCCGCCAACCTGACGCCGGGCCCCGGCAGCGCCATGGTGCGCTACCCATCCGCAGAGAGCTTCCTCGCCATGCTCCGCAGCGGCAAGCGGCCCGACGGCAGCGCCATCAGTCCCGTCATGCCCTTCGCTTCCTTTGGCCAGATGAACGACGTCGATGCACGCGCCCTGCACACGTATTTGCAAACGCTTCCGCCGCGGCCTGCGGGCCAGCATTGAGCAACGGAACGCTGTCGCAGGCTTAGCAATTAGACAGTAAAATCATGGGTTTTCCGTACCTGGTTTGCCCATGACTTCCACCACCACCGTCGCTCCCTCGCCCTCTCCTGTCCGTCAGGAAATCGCCACCCTCTGGAAGCTCTCGTGGCCGATGCTGGTCGGCCAGCTGGCAACCGTCGGCATGGGCGTGGCCGACGTCGCGATGACGGGCCACGTCAGCGCCGAGGAGCTGGCGGCCGTCTCGCTGGGCGCCTCGGTCTGGTCGATCGTGCTGGTCACCGTCATGGGCATCATGATGTCGATTAATACCGTGGTGGCCCACGAGATCGGAGGCGGTCGCTACGACAAGATCCCGCATTCGGTGCGCCAGTCACTGTGGAAAGGCGCGGGCATCGGCCTGCTGGCCTGCCTGGCCGCCAACCTGTGCACGCTGCTGTTCGACCATATCGGCCTCGACCAGGCGGTGGCCGACCGCGCCGCCATGTTTCTGCACGTGACGAGCCTGGGCATGCCGGCCTTTGCCTGCTACCGCGCGCTGTATGGCTACACAACCAGCATCAACGAAACCAAGCCGATCATGGTGATCGCCATCCTGGGCCTGCTGTTCGTCGTCGCCAGCAACTGGCTGCTGGTGTTCGGCAACTGGGGCTTCCCGCAGCTGGGCGCGGTCGGCTGCGCGGTCTCGACCGCGCTCGGCATGTGGCTGATGCTGATCGCGATGTTGTACTGGGTGAAGATTTCGCCGGTGTACCGCATGACCTATCCGTTCACCGGCTGGGAAGGCCCGGATTGGAAAGAAATCCGCGAAATGCTGCGCTTGGGCCTGCCGATCGGGGTCACCTATTTTGCCGAGGTCAGCGCCTTCGGCCTGATCAGCCTGCTGGTGGCGCGCTTCGGCGTCATCCAGGTGTCGGCGCACCAGATCGCGCTGAATTTCGCCTCGCTGGTGTTCATGGTGCCGCTCAGCTTCGGCATCGGCCTGCTGACCCGCGTCGGCCAGGCGATGGGCGAAGGTAATCCGGTGCGGGCCCAGTTCGTGGCGCGCGTCGGGGTCGGCATGTCGGTCGCCTTCGGCGTGCTGTCGGCGGCCGGTATCGCGCTCTTCCGCTGGGAAATCGCGCGCGCCTATACCTCGGATCCCGCGGTGCAGGAAGCCTGCGTCCACCTGCTGCTGTTCGCGGCCCTGTTCCAGCTGTCGGATGCGACCCAGGTCGCCACCGCCTCGGCGATTCGCGGCTACCAGGTGACGCGTCCGCCGATGATCATCCAGCTGGTCGCCTTCTGGGGCTTCAGCCTGCCCCTCGGCTATATCCTCGGCATCGCGCCGAGCTGGTTCGCCTGGTCGCCCGGCGCGCCGATGGAAACGACGGGCTTCTGGATCGGCCTGGTGCTGGGCCTGACGATCGCCGCGGTCCTGCTGACCTGGTCGATGGAGAAGCTGTCGCGCCAGAAGGTGCGCGCCGCCGCACACTAAGCTGTCGTTTTGCCGGGTGAAAGGGCCAGGTATGTACAGCTTTTCACCCGCGAGTCTGGTATCGTCTCGTCCGTTGCACAAAGCTAACTTTCAACGAGACAATCAATGCGCCTTCTCCTCTGCCTCCTGGCCGCGCTCGCGGCCGCGCCCGCATCCGCGGAACGCCTCACGCTCGACCGCATCCACGGCGAAACTTCCCTCGCCGGCCCTGGCGTTAAAAACCTGAAGGTGTCGCCCGACGGCGAACGCGTGACCTTCCTGCGCGGACGTGCCGACAACCAGTTCCAGCAGGATCTGTGGGAATACAACATGAAGGACAAGACCACGCGCCTGCTGGTCGATTCCAAGAAACTGGTGCCGACGGAGAACCTGTCGCTCGAGGAAAAGGCGCGCCGCGAACGCGCGCGTACCGCCGGCCTGTCGGGCATCATCAACTACAGCTGGTCGCCCGACGGCAAGCAGCTGCTGGTGCCGATCGCCGGCGACCTGTACCTGGTCGACGTGGCACATCCCGACACCGCGCGCAAGGTCGCATCGGGCAACGTGCTCGATCCGAAGATTTCGCCGAAAGGCCGTTACGTCTCGTTCGTGCGCAACCAGAACCTGGTCGTGATGGACCTCAAGACCGGCGCCGAGCGCCAGCTGACCACGGACGGCAAGGGCACCGTGCACAACGGCGAAGCCGAGTTCGTGGCCCAGGAAGAAATGGACCAGACCACCGGCTACTACTGGGCGCCGGACGACTCCGCCATTGCCTACAAGCGTTATGACGAGGCCCCGGTGCCGGTCGCGCGCCGCTTCGAGATCTTCGCCGACCGCACCGAAGTGATCGACCAGCACTACCCTGCCGCCGGCGATCCGAACGTACTGGTGGACCTGTTCATCGTCTCGCCGGAAACCGGCGTCTCCCGCCAGGTCGATCTCGGCGCCGAGAAGGACATCTACCTGGTACGCGCCGACTGGAGCGCGGACAGCAAGACCCTGGTCTTCCAGCGCCAGACGCGCGACCAGAAGCGCCTCGACCTGGTTGCGGTGGACGCCGGCACGCTGGCCCAGCGCCCGCTGCTGAGCGAAACCTCGAAGACCTGGGTCAGCATCCACAACGACCTGCACTTCCTCAAGAAGCGTTCGGCCTTCATCTGGGCCTCCGAGCGCAGCGGCCGCAACCACCTGTATCTGTATGACCTGAACGGCAAGCTGCTGAACCCGATCTCGAGCGGCGAATGGGGCATCGACAACGTGCTGGCCGTGGACGAAGCGGCCGGCAAGGTGTACGTGTCGTCGAACAAGGATGCCGTCATCGACAAGCAGACCTATGCCCTGAACCTGAACGGCAGCACGGCCGGCAAGCCTGCGCGCATCACCGCCGGCGACGGCTGGCACGATGCCCGCTTCGCCAGCAACGGCAAGATCTTCGTGGACACCTATTCCAGCCCGACGACGCCGCCGCAAGTGTCGATCCGCAAGGCCGACGGTTCGATGGTGCAATGGCTCGAGCGTAACGAGCTGAACGCCAGCCACCCGTTCGGGAAATACGTATCCGACCTGCTGCCGACCGAATACGGCACCATCAAGGCGAAAGACGGCCAGACCCTGTACTACTCGATGATCAAGCCGGCCGGCTTCGATGCAACGAAAAAATACCCGGTCTTCCTGTTCACCTACGGCGGCCCGCACTCGCAGCGCGTGACCCGTACCTGGGGCAATTACTTCAACCAATACATGGCGCAGCAGGGCTTTGTCGTGTTTACTCTGGACAACCGCGGTTCGAGCCGCCGCGAACGCGCCTTCACCGACGTCATCTATAACAACCTGGGCAAGAACGAAGTCGAAGACCAGGTCACCGGCATCGACTGGCTGGCACAGCAGAGCTTTGTCGATCCGAAGCGCGTCGGCGTGTTCGGCTGGAGCTACGGCGGCTTCATGACGCTGCGCCTGCTGGCGGCAGCCTCGGACAAGATCGCGATGGGCGTGTCGGTCGCGCCGGTCACCGACTGGGCCCTGTATGACACCCACTACACCGAGCAGTTCGTGGGCGCCACGCCGAAGTCGGACCCGGACGCCTATGCGCGCAGCGGCGTGTTCGCGCACCTGGACGGCCTGAAGTCGCCGCTGCTGCTGGTGCACGGCATGGCCGACGACAACGTCCTGTTCAGCAATACCACGCGCCTGATCGACGAACTGGTCAAGCGCAACGTACAATTCGAGCTGATGACCTATCCGGGCGCCAAGCACGGTATCTCGGGCCGCACCAGCCAGCGCCACGTGTACGGCCTGATCGAAGCCTTCTTCAAGAAGAACCTGGGCGGTACCGCGGCGAAGTAAGCGGGTAGCCAGCCTGAACCCGGCAAGAAGCCGGAACACCTCGCGGTGTTCCGGTTTTTTTTTCGCCTACTTATCTCAACTGTTGTCCTCAGAGACACAAAATTTCTGACAACTCAATAAAAAGTCAACGTCTGTTGTTGCGCATTTGAGACATTTTTAAAATTTTTTTTAAGGATACATTTGCCCTCAAATGCATACTTTTCCTAGGAGAATTGTGAATTCTGAACTCAACAGTACAGGATGCCTGTAACAAATTATGTCCCCACGGAATTTTTCCTCGCGGTATTCTGCGTGCTCCTGATCTTGAGACACCGCTCAGAACGAGCCCGCACTAGAGGATATTTAGAAATGCAAGCCATCCGTATCAACGCAACTCGCATCACCTTCGCAGTCGCTTCCCTGATCATCGGCGCCGCTGTCGCCGCACCGGCTTCGGCCGCCATCCGCAGCGTCGGTGCAGGCAAGACCTACGCGACCCCGTGCAAAGCGTTCGCTGCGGCAGTCGCGGGTGATACCATCGAAATCCAGGCCGCCACCTATACGGGCGATGTCTGCGCAATCACCAAGAGCAACCTGATCATCCGCGGTGTAAACGGTCGTCCAAAAATTAATGCCGGCGGCAAGAACGCCAACGGCAAGGCCACTTGGGTCGTCGTTGGCAGCAACATCACGATCGACAATGTCGAGATGTACGGCGCATATGTGCCCGACCATAACGGCGCCGCCCTGCGCCTGGAAGGCACCAACTTCACGCTGCGTAACTCGTTCCTGCACGATAACGAGAACGGCATCCTGAGCGGCGAGAACACCGCCAGCACGATCACCCTCGAGAACAACGAGTTCGGCCACAACGGCCGCGGCGACGGCTACACCCACAACGTGTACATCGGCAAGGCCGGCAAGCTGACCTTCCGCTACAACTTCTCGCACGACGCCAACGTCGGCCACAACCTCAAGACGCGCGCCCTGTACAACACCATCGCGTACAACCGCTTCTCGAGCCTGCGCTCGGGTGAAACCGGCAGCACCGCAGCCGGCAAGCCGAGCTACGAGATCAATGTGCCGAACGGTGGCACGACCTTCATCATCGGCAACGTGATCATGCAGCCGACGGCGTCGAACAACCCGGCCATGGTGTCGTACGGCGAGGAAGGCACGACCGGCCGCAACACCGACCTGTACGTGATCAACAATACCTTCGTGAACGACGACAGCTCGCGCGGTACCTTCGTGACGGTGCGTAACGCCGCGACCGCGGCCAAACTGACCAACAACCTGTTCAGCGGCTACGGCACCATCACCACCCAGACGAACGCCATCAAGACGACGAACTACCAGGCACTGTCGGTTGGTTTCGTGAACCGCGCCGCATACGATCTGCGCCCGCTCGCAAGCGCGCTGATCGTGAACGCCGGTTCGGCGGCCGGTACCGCAAGCGGCAATGTGTCGCTGAGCGCCAGCGCGAGCTACAAGCACACCGCTTCCAGCACCGCCCGCTCGACCCTGGGCACCAAGGTCGACATCGGCGCCTACGAAGTCCAGTAAGCTGCCTCTCTATAGCTGAAAACGAAAAACCCCGGCATGCCGGGGTTTTTTTCGTTTTGCCTTACTTAATTGGTGGCGTCCTTCAGGTTTTCCTTGACGTCGCCAAACTTCTCCTGGGTCTTACCTTCGACCTGGTTCTTCAGGCCCTTGACCTGCTGTTCCTGGTTGCCGACCAGTTTGCCGGCTTCTTCCTGAATCTTGCCACCGATATCTTGCAGTTTGCCTTCGACTTGGTCCTTGTTCATGATGATCTCCTTCGGCTAGTTGTCAAATAAGGCGCGGTCATATGACGGCGCGATGGGTACAGATTACGCCTTGATACGGCCGCGTTCCGTGCGTCCCTTCACATAGCTCGGCAATATTCGGAGAGCGCGTTTGCAAGCTCATCCATGCGCCTGTGTCCTGCGCCAAGTGCTAATGTTGCATTAACCTTTTGTTAATGGACGACGATCATGCGCGAATCCACCCGCTCCCCATCTCCGCCTCCCGACGACGCACACGACGACGCACACGACGCGCCACGCGAGGCCCCACAGCAGCGCCAGCTGGCCAAGCGCACCGCCCTCATCAACGGCATCGCCGTCCTGTTCATCCTCGGCCTGGCCGCGGTCTGGTACGCGGCCGACGCCCTACTCCTGATCTTTGCCTGCATCCTGTGCGCGGTGCTGCTCTACAAGCTGAGCGACATGCTGGCGCGCCGCATCAAGCTCAAGCGCCAATGGTCGCTGGCCCTGGTCGTCGTACTGCTGTTCGCGGCGATCGGCCTGGGCGGCTGGGCGATGGCGCCGCAGATCTCCGAGCAGGCGGGCAAGCTGGCCGAAACGGTACCGAAATCGATCCAGCAGCTGAAAAGCGTGGTCGAGGAGTATCCCCTGCTCAAAAAACTGACGGACGGCCTGCCGGAACCGGAACAGATCGTCAAGCAGATGTCCTCGCTGGTGCCGAATGCGGGCCTGTTCTTCGGCGGCGTGCTGGGTGCGATCGGCAACGTCGTCATCATCCTGTTCGTCGGCATTTATTTCGCCGCCTCGCCCCATCTGTACACGAACGGCGCGATCAAGCTGGTCCCGCAAGCGAAGCGCCATCGCGCGCGCCAGGTGCTGAACAAGATCGGCCAGACGCTGGCCAGCTGGCTGCTGGGCAAATCGGTCTCGATGCTGATCGTCGGGACCGCGACCTCGATCGGCCTCAGCCTGCTGGGCGTGCCGCTGGCGCTGATCCTCGGCATCATCGCCGGCCTGCTCGATTTCGTGCCCTACCTGGGGCCGATCATGGCGGGCGTGCCGGCCGTCCTGATCGCGTTTTCCATCAGTCCCGACCTGGCGCTGTACACGGTGCTGCTGTTCACGGGCGTGCAACTGGTCGAGGGCTATCTGCTGCAGCCCCTGATCGAGTCGCGCGCGGTCGACCTGCCGCCGGCGCTGACCATCGTCATGCAGTTGGTGTTCGGCACCTTGTTCGGCTTTGCCGGGGTGGCGCTGGCGACGCCGCTGGCAGCGGCCCTGAAGGTGCTGGTGCAGATGCTGTATGTGGAGGACGTGCTGGGAGACAAGGTCGAAGAATCGGAAAAGGGATAGCGGCACGTTTTCGACTGCTCAGCGACTACTTATCACCGCGTGGGCGGGAGACCCGCCCACCCTACAAAAAAAGCCGCGACATGTCGCGGCTTGTTCGTTGATGAGGACAGGAAAATCAGCGGTTGCCTTTGACGATATCCTTCACATCGCCCACTTTTTCCTGCACCTTGCCTTCGGCCTGGTTCGACAAGCCTTCGGACTGCTGCTGGCGGCTGCCGACGGCTTCGCCGACCTTTTGCTGAATCTTGCCGCCGATGTCCTTGGCCTTGCCCTTGATTTGGTCTTCGTTCATGATGCGCTCCTCCGGTTGACAGCGAAGCCCAACCTTAGGCCTGAACGCCAGGCATTTCTGTTCGCTGATTAACATTGGGCTTACGCCGCGGGCTTGCGCCAGACGCTGGCCAGCCAGGGCTGCTGTTCGCGCAGCAAGCCTGGCGGACGGTAATAGTGATGCAAGGGGATGAACCCGGCCGTGACCAGGTGCGCTTCCCAGGTCGGATAATCGTAATAACTGCCGTAGCGCGGCCCGTTCCAGCCTTCTTCGTTGTGTCCGCGCGGATTCGAGCTGAACAGCACGCCGCCCGGCTTCAGACTGGCGAACAGGGCCGCCAGCACATCGTCCAGCGCGGCGCTCGGCACGTGGAACAGCGAGGCGTTGGCGAAGATGCCGTCGAACAGCCTTGGGGGCAGGTCGAGGTGCAGGAAGTCCTGCTGCCAGACTTCGCAGCCACTGTAAGCGCGCGCCATGGCCACGAATTCCGCCGAACCGTCGAGCCCGATCGCGCGGTGGCCGCGTTGGGCGAAGGTCTTCAGGTCGCGTCCCGGACCGCAGCCCAGGTCGAGCAGAGTCCAGGGCGCGGGCGCCTCGATCGCGTCCAGCAGCGCCGCCACGTTCTGGCTGACGTCGTGGTCGATCGTGCCAGCGAAAAACTGCTGAGCGTTACGCTCGTAATGCGCCAGGGTGCGCCGGGAAATGTCGTCGAGGTCCTTGGTCATGGAAATGGTCGATGGTGAACGGCGGGCGGCAGCCGCCCGCTTCCTCTGCGACCTTACCAGATCTTCACGCGTTCCTGCGGCGCCAGATACAGCTCCTGCCCCGGCTTGACATCGAAGGCCTTGTACCAGGCATCCATGTTACGCACGATATAGGTGCGGTACTGGGCCGGCGCGTGGCCGTCGGTCAGCACGGCGCGGCGCAGCGAGGCTTCGCGCATCTTGCTGCGCCAGCCCTGGGCGAAGCCCTTGAAGAAGTCGCGGTCGGCATCCGCACTCTTGCCGGACGGCGTCGTCTTGAAGGCGTCATAGGCCGCTTCCAGGCCGGCCAGGTCGGCCAGGTTTTCGCTCAGCGTCAACTGGCCGTTGACAGCGAGGTCCGGGAAGGGCTTATAGGTACCATATTGGGCAACCAGCTTGCTGGAGGCGGCCTTGAAGTGTTCCAGGTCTTCCTTGGTCCACCAGTCGCGCAGGCGGCCCTGGGCATCGAACTGGGCGCCCTGGTCGTCGAAGCTGTGGCTGATCTCGTGGCCGATGATCGAGCCGATCGCGCCGTAGTTGGCGGCGTCCGACCCCTTCGGATCGAAGAACGGCGGCTGCAAAATCGCGGCCGGGAAGTTCATGGCGTTCTGCAGCGGCAGGTTGACGGCATTCACCAGCTGCGGCGGCATCGCCCATTCGGTGCGTTCCGGCTTGCGCTTGAGCTTGGCCAGTTCCTGCTGGTAGTGGTATTCCTCGGCGCGGATCGTGTTGCCGAAGGCATCGCCGGCGACGACGCGCAGGCCGTCATACGACTTCCATTTCTCCGGATAACCGATGCCGACGTACATCGACTTGACCTTGGCCTGGGCCTGGGCACGGGTGGCCGGCGCCATCCAGTCGAGCTTTTCGATGCGGTGGCTGAAGGCGTCGATGATCTTCGCCACCATGGCCTGCACGCGCGCCTTGTTCTCGGCGGGGAAGTACTTGGCGACGTAGACCTTGCCGACCGCTTCATCCATGGCGGCATTGGTGGCGCCCAGCGCGCGCTTCCAGCGCGCCGACTGCTGCGGCGTGCCGGTCAGGGTCTTGCCGTTGAATTCGAAACGCTGGTCCGCAAAAGCCTTCGGCAGCAGGCTGGCGTACTGGTTCAGCTTGTGGAAGGCGAGATAGTCGCGCCAGGTGGCGACGTCGGCATTGGCCAGCAGGCGCGCCGCGCCGGTGACGGCGCTCGGATGGTAGACCTGGAAGCGGTCCTGGCCGGACAGCCCTGCCGCCTTGAAGAAAGCCTTCCAGTCGACGCCCGGCGCCTTGGCGGCGAAGTCCTTCATGGTCCAGACATTGTTCGATTTCTGGATGTCGGCAGACTCCTCGCGCGTGGCGTGGGTCTGGGCCAATGCCAGCTCGAGCTCGAACACGCGCGCGGCGCGCTCCTCGCTCTTGTCCATGCCGGCCAGTTTCAGCATGGCGGCGATGTGTTGCTGGTACTTGGTGCGCAGCTCGGCCATGCGCGCATTGTTTTCCAGGTAGTAGGCGCGGTCCGGCAGGCCCAGGCCGCCCTGCAGGATGTAAGGCAGGTTGCGCGACGGCTCGGTCAGGCCTTGGGCGACCCACAGGCCGAACAGGTTTTCGGTGTAGAAGTTGGTGGCGTTCAGCGGATCGACGTCGGCGCGGATCGAGCCGCCCAGGGCGCGTACGAGGGCGGCCTTGTCCTTGATGCCGGCAATGCTGGCCAGCATCGGCTTGATCGGTTCCAGGCCGCGCTTCTCGATGCCGGCCTCGTCCATGTAGGACGCGTAGAAGTCGGCCACCTTGCGCGCTTCGCCGCTGGTGTCCTTGGCGGCGCCCAGCTCCTCGATCATCTTGGCGATGCGGGTATTCGTGTCTTCGGCCAGCGCGCCCATCGCGCTCCAGGAACCGCGGTCGGCCGGGATCTCGGTCTTGGCCAGCCAGTCGCCGTTAGCCCAGGTGAAGAAATCGTCCCCGGGCAGCACGGTCATGTTTGCGCTCTTGGCGGGGGCGGCCGGCGCTTTCGCCTCCTGGGCTGCGGCGAATCCGGAGGCCAGCGTGCTGCCGCACAGGGCGAGGACGATGGCGGTCTTGGTGGCGGTCCAACGAGTCTTCATGCTATTCCTTTGATTAATTGCGCTTTGGTTAGTTACGTTTTTGAATCACTTGATTTGCACTGCCTGCAGGGCGCCCTGCACTTGCGGCAGCAGGCGCGCCTTCTGCGCGGCGCGCACGCGGATGCCGTTACCGACCCGTCGCGCTTCGACCAGCGCCTCCGGGCCGAAGTTCTGGCCGATGTATTTCTCCATCATATCCGCATGACGGGCGTCGGACGATCCCGCCACCACCGAGGCGAGCGCGCGGTTGCGGCCGACCGCATCCGCGCTCTTGAGCAGGGTGTCGCGGTTTGCGACGGCGAAGTCCCAGGCCAGGTCCGGATGCTGGCGCCCGACGCCGGCGACGATGACGCCCGCGAGGTTGGCCGGCAGCTGCGGCGAGACCGCCATGCGCAGCGCGCTCGCAGCCAGGGCCGGATCTTGCACGATGGTCATGGCGCTGCCGAAACGGTTGCGCTCCTCGTCGGTGCCCGCGTTCGCGACCAGTTTCCCCAGCGCGGCGTAGGTGGCGGCGTCGGCGTAGCGGCCGACGGTGAGGACGACGAAATCGAGCATCTCCGGGCTGATCGAGGAAGAGTCCTCCTGGTAGCGCGCGAAGCGGCGGCGCGCCTCCTGGATCGCCCGCTCGTCGCCGGCACGCGCCAGGCTGGTCGCCAGCAGCGCGCGCAGGCGCCGGTCCTCGCTCGACTCGCCCGCCTTCGGCTCCCAGCCGAGTTTCGCGAACTTCGGCCCGACCAGGCTGCGGACGAAACCGCGGATCAGCGCCTGCTCGGGCTCGCCGCGTGCCAGGTTATCGAGCGAGCCGAGGTTGGCCAGGATCGATTCCCACACCGCCAGGCGCGGCTCGTCGGCGTAGCTGCTCACCAGGCGGGTGTAGCTGTCGAGCGGCATGCGGCCGCTGGAAACCAGGCTCCAGGCGTCGAGCAGCAGTTTCAAACGCGTCGGATCGGGCAGGCGCGCGGCGTTTCCGGCCAGCGCATCGAAGCTGGCGCGGTCGTACTGGACGCGGAAGAAGCCGACGCTGTAGGGATCGACCACCAGCGTGCCCTCGCAGCCGCCGGTCGTGATCGTGCTGCTGCGGTTGGCCAGCAGCGTGTACCAGGCCTTGCCATTCACGGTGCCGACCTGCAGCGGCACGTTCCACAGGCGATTTTCGAGCGCCGGCTCGTCGAGGCGGAACTGTTCCTGCGACAGGGTAACTTGCCGCCTGCCGTCGACGCAGGCCTGGCTCACCGAGATCAGCGGATAGCCCGGCTGGGTGGTCCAGTCGGAGGCGAGTCTACCCACCGGCTTGCCGGAGGCCTTTTCCAGCGCCGCCCACAGGTCGGCCGTGGTCGTGTTCGAATACTGGTGCTTCGCCATGTAGGCGCGGATGCCCTTGCGGAAAGGGTCTTCGCCCACCCAGGCTTCCAGCATGCGCAGGAAGCCCTGCCCTTTAACATAAGTGATGGAGTCGAAGGCACCGGCGGCTTGCTCCTCGTTGTCGATGCGCGTCTGGATCGGGTGCGTGGTCTTGCGCGCGTCCAGGTTCAGCACGCCTTCGCGCTCGGCGATGCCGTCCAGGTAGGGGCGCCATTCCGGGTGGAAGTGTTCGGTGGCTTTCGCCGCCATCCAGGAAGCAAAACCTTCGTTCAGCCACAGGTTGTCCCACCAGGCCATGGTGACGAGGTTGCCGAACCACTGGTGCGCCACTTCGTGGGCGTTGACCTCGAAGGTCAGCTTCTTGACGTCTTCCGGGCTCTTCTTCGGGTCGTAGAGCAAGGTCGATTCGTTGTAGACGATACCGCCCCAGTTTTCCATCGCGCCGTTGAAGCCGCCGGGAATTGCGATCTGGTCGAGCTTGGCGAGCGGATACGGGACGCCGAAGTAATTGTTGTAGTAGCGCAGCAGGTCCTTGGTCGCCTGCAGCGGGAAGGCGGTGGAACCGAGCTTGCCTGCCGTGGTGACGACGCCGATCTCGACGCCGTCCTGGCGCGCAGAGACCCGTTCCATTTCACCCGCCACCAGCACCACCAGGTAGCTCGGCATCTTCGGCGTCGGGGCGAAGGCGATGCGCTGCAGGCCGTTACTCAATTTTTCCTGTTTTTCCACCGGCGTATTCGAATAAGCCTTGAAACTGCCCGGCACGTCCACCGTCAGCCTGAAGCGCGCGCGGAAGGCGGGCTCATCCCAGGTCGGCAGCATGCGCCGGGCGTCGGACGGCTCCATCGTGGTGGCGACGAGCTTTTTCTCGGCGCCATTCGCCTTGTAGCGCACCTGGAACAGTCCGCGGCCTTCGCGGTTGATCTGGCCGCGGAAGGCCAGGCCGAGGACGTAGCGGCCCGGGGCCAGCGGTGCGCCGAGCTCGAAGCTGAGGTTTTCCTGTTTCTCGTCGAGGATGGGTGCCAGCTTGCGTTCGGCCAGGCCCTGGCCGGCCAGTGTGGCGCTGTCGATGTCGAGATTGGCGGCGTTCAGGACGATGCGGCTGGTCGGGCGCAGCACCTCGATCTCGACGCGCTGCTCGCCGCGGAAGGTATCGGCCGCGACATCCGGTACGAGGTGGGCGTCGTAGAGCAGCGGGATGACGTCTTTCGGCAGCTTGCCGGGCGTGTCGGCAAACGAAAACGGGGCTTCGGCGCGGGCCGGGGCGGCAAGCGCCAGCGCCAGGACAGCGCTGGCGGTAGCGGCGGCCCCGCGCGATGCGCGTGGGTGTCTCATGATTTCCTCTCTGCTTTTTTATTGTGGTGGCGCCGCGCCTGGCGCAGCAACCCAGTACGCACTCTAAGCGAAGCGCCGGGCGCACCGCCCGGGAATGCGACAGACGGCGAAAAGACGCGCTGGAATGCAAAAAACCGGCCATACGGCGTCGACTCCCTCTTGCCGGAATGGCGAGAAAAATTTTCAATTATTTTTGCAAACAGCCCTAAAGTTCTTGCGAGCTCTGCCGTAAAAGGAGGACAAGCGGTGATCCGGCCGCAAAAAAATTGTCACGGTGTTCACATGACCCAGAACGAAGTTCTCTCGATGTACGAAAATATTGCAGGCCTGACGGGCAAGATGGCCGTGGCGGCGCAATCGGGTGACTGGGCGGGGTTCGACAGCCTGCAGACGCAATGTGCGGCGCAGGCGAGCGCCACGGCAAGCGGCGTGCCGGCCTTGGAAGGCGCCAAGCGCCTGCGCAAGATCGACCTGCTGAAGCAGATCATGGCCAACGACCGCGCCGTGCGCGACGTGACCGAGCCATGGATGGGCCAGCTGGACCGCGCGATGCGCGCGCACTAAGCTATTCCCTCTTACGAAAAAAGCGCCTGCGGGCGCTTTTTTATTGCTCGCTTAAAAGTGACGGGCAAACAAAAAGGCGCCCTGGGGCGCCTCGCTGCTACGGGCAGGGCCCGTATGAATTCGGAGAGCAACACCAGTTAGCCCGGTGTCGCCTCTTTGCCGGTTGCATCCGGCGTCCGCTGCCGCTGTTGGCAGCCTGACCGCTTCCGGAAACAGGGTCTTACGACTTGACTCCGGTTACCGCGCCACGCTATCGGTGGTGGCTGCGCCGGACGCTGTTCCGTTTTGTGGTTTTGATAACCAACGAGTTCAGTATAGCGCAAATTCTCTGCTTGTGTAGACGAATTGTGCGCGGCCTTATTCCGGCTGGGAAATCACGTCGGTCAGCACTGGTTCCGCCGGTGGCGTGGCTTCCGGGGCCGGCCCTTTGGCGCGGCCCGGCATCAGGCGCGCCTTGACCGCTTCCATGAATTTCGGCTTCGGCTCGCCCTCCTCCAAGGTCGCATCCTTGCCTGCTTTCGGCAGCTTGGCCGGCTTGTGCGCGGCCTGGATTTTGCCGATGCCGGCACGCTTGCGCCGGCGCAGCAGGGCCAGCACCAGTCCTGCGATGGCGAGCACGGCGGCGCTGGCGGCGCCGATCGGCAGCCATGGCAGTTCCGGTTCGGGCGGCTCCGCCTTCTTCGGCTTGCGGTGGATGCGTGGTGCGCCTTTCGGTTCGTTCTTCGGAGCTTCCTTCACAGCCGGGACAGGTGCTGCCTCGTGCGGCTTGGCAAGCGCGGCCTCGTGGGCGGCAGCAGGCACGACAGGGGCGACAGGCTGCACGCTTGGTACGACAGGCACCGGCTTGGCCGCACCCTGCAGCGCCTTCACTTTTTCTTCGAGCTTGCCCAGGTCCTGGCGCAGCGCGGCGTTCTTTTCGCCGAGCGCGACGCAGGCGTTCAGGTGTTCACTGGCCGGCTGCGGCGCGCAGCTCGGCGCTTCGGCAGGCGCGGCGTGCACAGGCGCCGGCTTTTTCGGCGGCGCCTTCTTCACGGCCGGCACGGCTTTCGGCAGCGGCTTGCGCACGACCGCCGGTGCTTCCACATATTCCTCGCCGGCCTGCAGGGCGGCGGCCGGACGCGCCGCCAGCACGGGCACCGGCTTGCGCACGGGGACGGGAAGCGGTGCCGGCTCGGCCTGCACCTTCGGCGCTTCAGGCACGGGCGGCGGTGCCGGATGCGGGTCCGGCGTCAGCCACAGGGTCACCAGGCGCACGCTGCGCTGGCCGCCGTCGACGAGTTCCAGGTAGACGTGCAAGTGCCGGCTCTCGACCGGTTTGAGCGAGGTCAGATGCAGGAACTGGCGGCCATCGCGCCGCGTCACAGTCATGTTGAGGCTGGAGAGTACCGGCGGCATGGCGATGTTCGCGCCGCGGTACACATCGGGGTTGGCCAGGCGTACTTTGACCGGCGTGCCCGGTTCTTCGATCAGGTTCAGCTCCACGTCGGCCACCAGCGCCTGGCCGATGTACGAACGCACCTGGGCCTCGCCGAGTTCGGCGGCATGGCCAGTGCCGACAGCAGCGGCAAGCAGCAAAGTGGACAGGAGAGTGGAAGAGCGCAGCACCATGACAGAATGAATTTGTAGCCTAAGCGTAATTAACGGGTGTTCGGATACACTCTTTAGCTCCAGCCCGCAAATAACAGGACAGCAAATGGAAAACCGGATAGAAAAGGACAGTTTCGGCCCGATCGAGGTCCCGGCCGATCATCTGTGGGGTGCCCAGACCCAGCGCTCGCTGCACCACTTCCACATTTCGACCGAGCGCATGGCGCCGGAACTGGTGGCCGCGCTGGCCCAGGTCAAGCGCGCCGCGGCCGCCGTCAACCGCTCGCTCGGCAAGCTGCCGCGCGACAAGGCCGACGCCATCATCGCCGCCGCCGACGAAGTGCTCGAGGGACGCTATCCGGACGAATTCCCGCTGGCCGTCTGGCAGACCGGCTCCGGCACCCAGAGCAACATGAACATGAACGAGGTACTGGCCAACCGCGCTTCCGAAATCATGGGCGGCGAACGGGGAGAAGCACGCCTGCTGCACCCCAACGACCACGTCAACATGGGCCAGTCCTCGAACGACATCTTCCCGACCGCCATGCACGTGGCGGCTGCCCAGGCCGTCGCGAAGGAAGTGCTGCCGGCGCTGGCGCGCCTGCGCGGCACCCTGCTGGTCAAGTCGCGCGACTTCGCCGACATCGTCAAGATCGGCCGCACCCACCTGCAGGACGCCACGCCGCTGACCCTGGGCCAGGAGTTTTCCGGCTATGCCGCCCAGCTTGAATTTGCCGAAGGCGCGATCAAGTCCGCCCTGCCCGGCCTGCTGCTGCTGGCGGCCGGCGGCACGGCGGTCGGCACCGGCCTGAACGCGCATCCGGAATTCGCGGCGCGCATCGCCGCCGAACTCGGCTCGCGCACCGGCCTCTCCTTCAAGACCGCGCCGAACAAATTCATGGCCCTGGCGGGGCATGACGCGCTGGTCGCGGCGCACGGCGCCTTCAAGACCCTGGCCACGGCCCTCATGAAGATCGCCAACGACGTGCGCTGGATGGCTTCGGGTCCGCGCTCGGGCCTGGGCGAGATCACGATTCCGGAAAACGAGCCGGGCAGCTCGATCATGCCAGGCAAGGTGAATCCGACCCAGTGCGAAGCGCTGACCATGCTGTGCTGCCAGGTCTTCGGCAACGACGTCGCGCTGACGGTAGGCGCTTCTCAGGGCAATTTCGAGCTCAACGTGTTCAAGCCGATGATCGCCCATAATTTCCTGCAAAGCGCGCGCCTGCTGGCCGACGGCATGCGCTCCTTCGACGAGCATTGCGCCCAGGGCATCGCACCGAACCACGCCCGGATCGGCGAGCTGATGGAGCGCTCGCTGATGCTGGTGACCGCACTGGCACCCCACATCGGGTATGATCGCGCCGCGCAGATCGCCAAGCACGCGCAGCACGAAGGCATCACGCTGCGCGAAGCGGCCCGGCAATCGGGTCACGTCACCGAGGAACAGTTCGATCAGTGGATCGTGCCGATCGACATGACGCGACCCGATCCGGAATAAGCGCGCTCCCTGCCACGCCAGGCTTGCAGAGGCGAGCCCAGGCGTGCGCCGTTCAATTTATCCCGAGTATATTATGCAAAAAACAACTTTCGAACTGACATCCGAGTTCGTCGAACTCAACCAGCTCTTGAAACTGGTTGGCCTGGTGGACAGCGGCGGCGCCGGCAAGAACATGGTGGCCAGCGGCGCGGTGTCGGTCGATGGCAAGCAGGAACTGCGCAAGACCGCCAAGATTCGTACCGGCCAGATCGTGACCGTGGGCGACGTGCGCATCGCAGTACAGTAGGACTGCCGGGCTCTGCGGCGCACGTTTGCGCGCAGACAAACGCGACCGGTGGTCCATGTTTATATTTCAGATGTGACCAACCGGTTGACTAAGGTGACGGCGATGGAAACCCCGGATGAAAACCCGCAAACGCAGGAAAGGCTGATCGGCGATCTGCGCCTCGTCATAGAGAATGCAGAAGAACTGCTGAAAAACACCGATCAATACACGAGCGTGCTATACCAGAACGCGCGCGCCAAGCTGGCGATGGCACTGAACGCCGCCAACGAAGAGCTCGCGCGCTTCGAAGACGCACAGCTGACCCGCATGATGGAAGCGACGCGCCAGGCCACCGAAAGCTGTCCGGGGCTGAGCGGCGAAGAACGCATCCTGCGCGCTTTCCATTGAGTCCGACGCGGCGCCGCAATGGCGCCGCGCTTCTTTCCTTTTCAAGCTCTTCCGGGCGGCACGCTTTTAACCGCGTGCGCTCAAGAGCGCACCCTACATAAGCAGACCCGTCGCGCACTAGCCGGCTTCAGGCGCGCGGGTGAGTCTTGAAAAAATCAGGCGGTGGTGTTGATCTTGTTGCCCAGGTGAGCTGGCAGGTTCTGCGGCGGCTGGATGCCTTCCAGGAGCTGGCTCATGTGCTGCTTCTGCATGTCCTGCTGCTTCTTCAGCATGGTCATCCCGACCTCCTGCTTGGTGCCGGTTTCGGCGATGGTGGTTGACAGCTTGGCGATGGCGAGGACGTCCATGGGGATCTCCTGATAAGGGTTATCCTCCATTAACGGCTTGTTTTTTGGAAACTTTAGCGCCGCCCGCCATCCATTCGACGAGCCAGCGCAACACGTCTTCCGGTGCGTTCAGGTCCAGCCAGGCACGCTCGCATCCGGCAGGCGCCGGCGCGTCCGAGGCGACGGCGATCACCAGCGGATCCTCAAGGTGCAGCGGCGCCCGTCCGAGCGCGGGCCGCCAGACCTCGAGCTTGGGCAGCGGCTCCCATTTGTAGCCTTCGACCAGGGTCAGGTCAGCCGGCGCCAGGCGTGCCAGCTGCTCGGCCAGCGGCGGCTCGGCCGCGCCGCGCAGCTCGCGCAGGATGGCATAGCGGTAGGGAGAGGCGATCATCACCTCGGCCGCCCCGGCCATGCGCAGGCGCGCGCTGTCCTTGTGCGGCGGCTCGAGTTCGATGTCGTGGTGGCTGTGCTTGACCACGTTTACGCGCAGCCCGCGCGCGGCCAGTTCGGCGATGAGGAAGGCGAGCAGCGTCGTCTTGCCGCTGCCCGACCAGCCGACCACGGCCAGGACCTTCGGGCCCGCGCCCGGATCAGTAGCCGACACGGTAGCGGGTGCCCCGGTAATTCATGACGGCATACTTCGGCATCAGCCGCTCCAGCACCAGGCCGGGCGCCAGCTCTTCGCCTTCGCGGCGCAGCGTCTTGTCGACCAGCAGCAGGCGATCGGCCGGATTCGGCGAATAGATGTAGCCGCCCACCGTCACCTTCGGCACCTCGCGCTGGATGGACTCCGGCAGCTGCTGCAGCGTGCGCAGGTTTTCCTCAGGCACCGGATCGGGCGCGCGGACCGGCGCCGGTGCCGGCTCGGGTGCGCGCGCCGGTGCCGGCAGGTAGACCGCTTCCGGAGCCGGCCCGGGATCGGCAGCGGGAGCCGGCGCAGCCTTGCGTGGCGTCGGAGCCGGGGCCGGCCGGGGCGCAGGTGCCGGCGTGGCCACGGGCGGCGGAACAGGCGCCGCCTGCGTGGTCGGTACCTGGACCGGCGCCGCCTGCGCGGCCGGCGTTGCCGGAACCGGCGCAGGCGCGCTTGGTGCTGGGGCCGCTGGTGCCACGGCGGCAGGCAGCGCGACACTCACCGCAGGCGCAGCCGGCGCCGTCTGCACCGGCGTCGTTCCATTTTGCGCCAGCACCGCAGGCTCTCCTGCCGGCGTCTTCGCCCGCCACACGAGCCCGGCTGCGATGCCGGCGACCAGTACGCCCGCCCCCAGCCCGATCAGCAGCGGCTTGCGGTTCGCCGTGTTCGGCGCGGCGGAAATGGGAACGGGAGCCGGCGTATGGATGTCGGGCGCATTGCCCAGCTGGCGCTCGGCTTGCGCCTTCTTGAGTGCTTCGAGGATGTACGACATTCAGTGTCCCGTCCCGGCGGCGGCGAGCAGGCGCGGCTCGGCGACGCCGCTCAGCTGGTTGAGGCGCATGTAGGTGCGCGGTCCGGCAACGCCGTCCGCCTTCAGGTTGTTCTTGGTCTGGAACGCGCACAGCAGGTCGCGGGTGCGCGCATCGAAAGGCTGGTTGGCAGCGGGCGCGGTGGACTTGTTCAACTGCGCCAGGCGCGCGCCGAGCCAGTCGACATCGAGGCCCTGGTCGCCCGGCGCCAGGTTGTCGCGGAAAGCGCGCGGCATCTTCCAGAAGGTCGTGTATTCGCCGGTGAAGCGTGGCACCAGCGCAGCCAGTTCGACCGTTTCGCGCTTGCCGTTCGCCAGCAGGGTCACGCTGCGCTCGTCCATGCCGGCCAGCACGGCATAGCTCGTCGTGCGCCCGTCGCGCAGGGTGATCACGGCCGGCCGGTCGAGCTGGCGCAATTCGTAGATGCCGCCGCGGCCCGCATGGCAGCGCAGGTCCAGGCGGAAGGCGACCTGGCAAGGTTCGCCCGCCGGCAGGCTCGCGTTCCACAGCGAAGCCAGCGAACGCAGCGCCGCGGCCTCGTCGGCATGAGCGCGTGGCAAGCCGGCGGCCGTGGACCTGACGGCAGCCGCCGGCACGATCGCCCCTTTCGCCTCGGCCTGCGGTGCCGGGGTCTTCATTTCCTTGTGCGGCAGCACCTGCCAGGCGGCAGCAGCGCTCAGCGCGGCGCCTGCTAACAGGCCACCTGCCACCAGCGGCCAGCGCGCCGTCCGCGCCGGTGCCGGCGTTTCGCCGCCGAACACTTCCTCGCCCGCCTTGCGCAGGATGGTGCGCGTCACCTGCCCGCTGTTTTCGACATAGGCGCCCAGCAGCGCGCGATCACAGAGCAGGTTGATACGGCGCGGCACGCCGCCTGTGAGGCGGTGCACGGCCGGCACGATCGCTTGGGGGAACACGGGTGCGCCCTGCGCGCCGGCCACCGCCATCCGGTGCGCGATGTAGGCGCCCGTCTCCGCCTCGGACAGCGGCCCCAGGTGATAGCGCGCGATCACGCGCTGGGCCAGCTGTTCCAGCTCGGGACGCGCCAGCATGCTGCGCAGTTCCGGCTGGCCGATCAGGATGATCTGCAGCAGCTTGCGCTCGCTCGTCTCCAGGTTGGTCAGCAGGCGCAATTGTTCGAGCACGTCGGGCGCCAGGTTCTGGGCCTCGTCGATGACGAGCACGTTGTTCAGGCCCTCGGCATGCGAGGCCAGCAGATAGGCGTTGATCGCATCGACGTAGCCCTTCACGCCCGCGCCGCCTGGCGTGGCGATGCGGAACTCTTCGCAGACCGATTGCAGCAGTTCGGCCACGCTCAGCTTCGGATTGAAGATATAGGCGAGCCGGCAATTCTCAGGAATCTGTTCGATGAAACAGCGGCAGACTGTGGTCTTGCCGGCGCCGATCTCGCCGGTGAGCAGGACGAAGCCGCCGCCGCTGCCGATGCCGTACAGCAGGTGCGCCAGCGCCTCGCGGTGGCGCTCGCTCATGAAGAGGTAGCGCGGGTCGGGGGCGATCGAGAACGGCGCCTGCTTCAGGTTGAAGAAATTCGTGTACATACTGCTAGCGGCCTGGCGGAAGAGGTTTATACCTCGCGCAGTATATTTTGGATTTGCCCTGGTGATAAGCGATGACGCTGCTGGCGCTCGATACGCGCAAGGGAGTTTGCGATGCGTCAGCCGGCTTGTGGCGTATCCCGACGGCGCCGTGGATCGCTTCTTCGAGCTCTTCCGGCTTGGCATCGACGACCGCGGCGATGAAGACCATGGCATTGGTGTCGTCGCTGACCATCAGCTCCTTAACCTGCTTGCCCCACAGCGTGGCCTCGCCCTTGAACCAGAAGGCGCCGCCCTCGTGTTTGGTGGAGGGACCGAAGGCGGTGCTCAGATACGAATGGAAATAGGCGTTGTCGAGCTGGCTGCGGCACAGCAGTGCGCTGCCGATCACGGGGCCGAAGGTCGAGGGCGCTGCTTGCGCCACGTTGCCGGCCAGTGCCAGCAATGCCATGCCGGCAGCGCGAACGGGGCGCGTCACAGCTTCGACAGCCAGTCGCGGTTCGCGGCGATCTTCGCCTTGGCCGAGGCCGGCAAGGCTTCGTAGCAGCCCGGATGCTGCTTCAGCGCATGTTCGCGGACCTCTTTCTCGAGGCCGTTCACGATGAACACATAGACGGTGGCGCCCTCGCTGTTCTTGCGCGTGCCCATGTAACGAATCACTCTATCCTCCTGTTTGACCGCCCATTATGACAGGTACGGCCCGCCGCAGTCCTCGCGGACGCTTCAGGCCGCCGTGGGACGCACCGGCCGCCAGGCCGCACTGTTGTCTTCGAGCCACGCCTGGATGAGATGGCGGTTGTCGTGCTGCCAGGGGTGAAAGCGCGGCGAGAAATAGTCCAGTCCCGGCTTGAGCAGGTGTCCGGCCAGGCCCTTGCGGCCAAACCAGAGTGTCAAGGCGCTGCCCCAGGTGCGCGGCTTGAACAGCAGCCCGTCGCGCCGCAGGTTGAAGCAGGTCTGCAGCCAGGTCTCGAAGGCGAACATGAGGCTGACGTGCACATACCAGAGCACGCGGCGCCAGTAGCCGCCGCCGGCCGCGCGGTAGGCGTCGAAGGCTACGCCCTTGTGCTCGGTTTCCTCGACCGCATGCCAGGTCCAGACGCGATGCATGTGCGGCTCGGCGCCTTCCAGCCAGTGCGGATGGCGCAGCACGCCGTCGGCCAGCATCGCCGTGTAGTGTTCGAGCGCGCAGGTGATCGCCAGCTGGTTGAGTACCCCCATGCGGTCGATCCGCGCAATGCGTTTCCTGGTCGCAGCCTCGCGCGTGTAAGGCAGGCCCTGGCGTTCCAGCTCCTTGTTGTACTGCACGTGGATGTAGCGGTGCGTCGCTTCCTGGCCGACGAAATCCTTGACCTCCTCGCGCAGGACCGGGTCCTGCAGGCATTCCTGCGGCACGGCGCGCACGGCGTCGATGAACATCTGCTCGCCGAGCGGAAAACTCATCGACAGCGCGTTGAACAGCTGGGTGCGGTAGGCATCGCCGCCATTCCAGTGGCGCCCGAAGCCTTGTGCAAGGTCGACGTCGAGTTTCCGGACAGTCAGGGTGGACATGCGTTTCCTTTCGCGCCGTTCAGCGCCCGTTTTTGCACGTTGATACCGTTATTTTGCACGTCCATCGACTGGACTGCACGCACGGCGCCGCTTTCGCTTACTGTAGGCGCCTATGATCACAAAAACAACAGGGACATCATGAACATCAAGCACACGGCCCTCGCCGCCCTCTTCCTCTGCGCCGGCTTCACCAGCATGCACACGGTCTCCGCCGACGAGCGCCGTGCCCCCGTGACGGTCGAGAAACGCGCCGTCGGCGCCTTCAACGCCATCGAGCTGAGCGGCCCCTTCCGCGTCATCGTGACCGAAGGCGCGCCGCGCCTTGAACTGTCCGGGCAGCCGAAGCAGCTGGCCGACATCGAAACAGAGGTACGCAACGGCACGCTGATCGTGCGCCAGCGCAGCCGCAACGGTTTTCACTTCCATTGGGGCAAAAACGACGACACGGAGGCCGTCGTGCGCATCTCCGCGAGCGGCCTGAAATCGCTCGCCAACAGCGGCAGCGGCGACGTCGAACTCGAGGCGATCGGCGGCGAACGCTTCGTCCTGGCATCGAGCGGCCCGGGCGATATCCGCGCACGTGGCGGCCCCCGCAGCTTCGAAGTCAGCAGCAGCGGCAGCGGCGACCTCGACCTGCGCCAGGTAAGCGCGGCGAATGTGGCGCTGAACATCTCGGGCCCCGGCGACGTGCGCCTGGGCAGCGTTGGCAACGAACTGACGGCACGCATGAGCGGTGCGGGCGACCTGGAAGCGGACGAGCTGCGCCTGGCACGCGCCGTGGCCCAGATTAGCGGCCCCGGCGACGCCCGCCTGCGCGGCAGCGCGCGCGAGCTGAGGATCGAGCTGAGCGGCGCAGGCGACTTCGAAGGCTGCGACATGAAAGTCGAAAAATTCAGCGGCATCCAGCGCGGACCGGGCGACGCCTGCGTCGCCGGCACCATCCGCGAGTTCGAGGCCGACATCCGCGGCGCGGGCGACCTGGAGGCGCGCGGCCTGCAAGCAGGTCGCGCCATCGTCCGCATGAGCGGCCCCGGCAACGCCACCCTGTCGGGCACTGCCGACGAATTGCGCGCCGACATGCGCGGCGCCGGCGAACTTGACGCCAGCAGGCTGACGGTGGCCCGCGCCACGATCGACAATGGCGGCCCGGGCGACGTCTCGCTGGCACGTGTGACCGACACGCTCGACGCCGCCATGCACGGCGCGGGCGGTCTGTCCGCATCCGTCGAGGGCAAGCGCGTCATGCTGCGTATGAGCGGCCCCGGCGGCGTCCAGCTGGACGGCCGCGCCGAGCGCATCACGGCGGAACTGAGCGGCTCCGGCGCCCTGCAGGCCCGCCGCCTGACCGTGCGCCAGAGCGACATCAACGTGCGTGGACCGGGTAGCGCGACGGTCAATCAGGTGCGCGACGGCGGTGGACGCGATGAGCTGGTGCAGGTCGCGCGTGGCGGGCGGCGCCAGGCGGATTGAGCTTTATTATCAGCAAGGCACGCGGCCTGGAAAACCGCGTGCCTGTTGGATGCTCGATCTGCTCCTTACGGCACGACGCAGCATCACCGATGGTAGCGATTGTTCTTGCGGATCTTCATTGAATCCGCCCTTGCATGTCCTCGCGCTTTGCCGCCAGCCGCCAGCGCAACAGCCCCGACGCGCCCACCAGGTAGTAACCCGCAACCACGCCCAGGATTCCCATCGTCAGCGGGCTGCTACCGAACGCAGGCAACTGCTGCGGGCCCAGGGTCGCCATCTCGAACAGGCGGTACAGCACGCGCACGATGAAGATCGTGGCGACCAGCATGCCGATCGGCGCATACGGCGTGTAGAAGTAATCGGCACCCACGCGTTCGAAGCGCACGCGGCGCAGGGCCGCGAAGCCGAGCGCGGCGCCGGCCGCCGTCCCGCCGAGCAGCGTCGCCAGCGACAGCGGCTGCTTGACCAACATGACGATCAGCGCCAGCAGCAGCGTGGGAAGGAAGCTCACGCCGAACCAGTGGCGCCACATTCGCGATTTCTGGCGCACCGTCAGGCGCTGCACCCGCTTGTAGACGCGCCAGGCGATCAGGGGCGTGGCGGCGAGCATGATGATCTGTGTCTGGGTCATGGACGGAGTATCACTTATTTTTTCCAATTTGGAAACAAAAGGGCTAGTCCATATCCGGACCGTCGTCGTCGTGCGGACTGCCGGGAACATAACGGATGATGTCGCCGGGCTGGCATTCCAGCCGCTCGCAGATCTTCTCCAGCGTCGAAAAACGCACCCCCTTCACCTTCCCCGACTTGAGCAGGCTGAGGTTCTGTTCGGTGATGCCCACGTACTGCGCCAGCTCCTTCGATTTGACCTTGCGCTGGGCCAGCAGGACATCGAGCTCGATCACGATCGCCATTACACGAAGCCCTCGTTGTCTTCGGCGAGCCGGCGCGCCTCGTGCATCATCGAGGCGACCACGAAGAACAGGGCGCAGATCAGCACCAGCATCAGTTCTTCCGAGGAGACGCCGACGTTCACCGCCCGGGGCGGGCCGCCGGCGACCAGCCGCCAGACGACAACACGCAAGGCCGGCTCGAGCACGGTCAGCGTCAAGGCGCCCAGCAGCGAGGCGGCGAAGGCCTTCATGTGGCTGACTGTCTCCAGCGCGAACATCCGCCCGCCGGCGCAGGCCCGCAGCATGCGGTCCAGGCGGAGAAAAGCATAGCCGAGCAGCAGCAAGGCCGGCAACGCGCACAAGGCGCCGCTCCAGCGCAGGCCGGGCGCCAGGCTTGTGACGGCGCCCTCGCCCATACCGCGTGGGCTAAAGGTGACGGCGACTGGCCCGAGCTGCGTGGCCTCGGGCAGGATCCAGGACAACGTGAAGTACAGCAGCTGCAGCAGTGCCAGCACACCCGCGATGGCCCGCACGACGCGGACGTGACGCGTCATTGACTGATCGTTATGCATTGTTTTATTATCGTTTTGCGATAAGTTTTTATTCAATGACAATCATTATATAACAGGAGGCAAGATGCGAATCGGGTTGCTGGCTGCATGCATGGCAGTGGGTGTGGGACTGGCAGGTTGCACGCAGATCAGCGTGAGCGAGCGGCATTTCATCCGGCCCGACGCGCCGGGCACCGTCGTCAAACAGCGTTACACCAATGCGGCTGCAAGCGAACTCAGCGTCGCCGGCAAGGATGGCGCCTTCCTGAACGGCATCCTGCTCGAACAGCCGGGTGCGCGCAGCACCGTGCTCTACTTCGGCGGCAACAGTTTTCACCTCGACCAGCACGCGCAACATGCCCTGCCGCTGCTGGCCGCCTGCGGCAGCAACGTTGCCATGTTCGATTACCGTGGCTACGGGCGCAGCAGCGGTAAACCATCCATCGACACCATGCAGGCCGACGCCCTCGCCCTGTTCGACGCGCTGAACGCGCGCTTCCCGGGCCGCGTGGTCGTGCACGGCCAGTCGCTGGGCAGCTTCATGGCCGCCCATGTCGCCCAGGCGCGGCCGGTACTGGGGACGGTGCTCGAATCGACAGCCACCAGTGTCGAAGACTTTGTCCATGCAAACGTGCCCTGGTATGCGGCGCCCTTCATCCGCATCGACATGGCGGACTCCCTGCGCCAGGTCGACAACCGCAAGGCCGCAGCGCATTTCTCCTCGGCGGCGCTGGTGATCGCGGCCGGGCGGGACAAGACGACGCCACCGCGCCTCGGCAGGAAGGTATTCGAGGCCATCCCACACCAGGACAAGCAGTACCTGCTGCTGGAGCAGGCGGGCCACAACGACGCCCTGCGCACCGAAGGCGCGATCGCGGCTTACTGCGGCTTCGTGCGGCGTTTATAGACCTGCTCAAGCATACCAGTTTGCATACCAGCGCGGAGGCCGCCTTTTCATAGGAGAGCAGACGCAAGCTGCCTCCCCGCGCACGGCTGAATCTAATACCACTTAAATACCTGTTGACAAGCTCAACCCGCCTCCCTATAGTGCCCCGACCTCCCCGGCATTTATATTCCCATGATCGAATACCTCATCGGCGTCGATGGCGGCGGCACCGGCACCCGCGTGCGCCTGGCCCGTACCAATGGCGAAGAACTGGCGCAAGCCAGCGCCGGTCCTTCCGGCCTGTCCCACGGCATCGCCAATGCCTGGACCACCATCCTGGCCGCCGTCGGCGAAGCCTGCGCCGTGGCCGACATCGGCTCCCCTCCCCTGTCTTCGATGGCGATCGGCCTCGGCCTCGCCGGCGTGCACAACAAGGACTGGGCCGCGCAATTCGTCGCCGCCGATCCGGGCTTTGCCGCCCTCGTGCTCGATACCGACGGCTTCAGCACCCTGATGGGCGCCCACGGCGGCGCGCCCGGTGCGATCGTGGCGATCGGCACCGGCAGCGTCGGCGAAGCGATGCTGCGTGACGGTACCAAGGTCGAAGTCGGCGGCTGGGGCTTCCCCGCCGGCGACGAGGCGAGCGGCGCCTGGATGGGCCTGCGCGCGCTGAACCATATCGAGCAGGTGCTCGACGGCCGCGTCGAAGGCGGCGCCTTTGCGCGCGAAGTGATCGAAGCCTGCGGCGGCAACCGCGACGCGGTGCAGATCTGGCTCGGCCGCGCCAACCAGACGGCCTACGCCAGCCTGGCGCGCTTCGTCGTGCAGCACGGCGCCAGCGACCAGACAGCGCGCGCCATCCTCGAACACGCGGGCCGCGAAGTGGCGAGCATCGCCGAGGCCCTTGATCCCTCCCACACGCTGCCGCTGGCCCTGTGCGGCGGGCTCGGCGAAGTGCTGCTCGACTGGCTGCCGCCCGCAACGCGCGCACGCTGCCTGCCGCCCCAGGGCGATTCGGCGCGCGGCGCCCTCTACATGATCGAAGGCCATTTGAAGAAGAAGGAAGTCCGATGAAAGGCAACATCCTCACGCCCGAGGGCTGGGTCCACGGCGAACTGCGCTTCAAGGGCCGCATCGAGGCCATCGATGGCACGGCCGCCAATCCGGACGCCAATGGCGACGACTACATCCTGCCCGGCTTCATCGACGTGCACGTGCATGGCGGCGCCGGACGCGACATGATGGAAGGTGGCGACGCGCCGCACGTGATCGCCGCCCTGCATGCAAAGCACGGCACCACGAGCCTGCTGGCCACGACCATGACCGCGCCGTCGGAAGACATCGAACGCGCACTCACCGCTATCGGTACCGCCTGCAAGGAACGCGGCAAGGGCGAAGCGCGCATCCTCGGCGTGCACCTGGAAGGCCCGTATATCAACGCGGCCAAGCTGGGCGCCCAGCCGCCCTTCGCGAAAGAGGCCACGCTGGCCGAGATCGAAGCCTACGAGGCGCTGGCGCCGATGCGCGTGATCACGGTCGCGCCCGAGATCCACGGCCACCTCGAATTGGTGCGCCTGCTCGCCGACCAGGGCGTGCGCGTCCAGATCGGCCACACCAGCGGCTCCTACGAGGACGGCGTCAAGGCGCTCGAACACGGCGCCGCCGGCTTTACGCACCTGTTCAATGCGATGCCGGGCCTGCACCACCGCGAGCCGGGCATGGTCGGCGCGGCGCTGGCGCATGCGCAGTACGCCGAGATCATTCCCGACCTGCTGCACGTGCATCCGGGCGCGATCAAGGTCGCGCTGCGCTCGATCCCGCATCTCTTTTGCGTGACCGATTCGACTGCCGCCGCCGGCATGCCGGACGGCGAATACATGCTGGGCCGGCAGGTGGTCCACAAATGCATGGGCGGCGTGCGCCTGGCCGACGGCACGCTGGCCGGTTCGACCCTGACGATGGACGGCGCGCTGCGCAACCTGGTCAAGATCGGGCTGTCGCTGCGGGAGGCCTCGCGCCGCGTCTCGACCAATGCCGCCGACTACCTCGGCGAAAGCGAGCGCGGACGCCTCGCCCCCGGCTGCCACGCCGACTTCGTCGTGCTCGATCGCGACCTGAACATCAAAGCCGTTTATATCGAAGGAGAAGCCGTATGACCTCATTGATGCTGCAGGAGGCCATGTCGGCCGGCGATTGCGTCGCCCTGCAACTGTCCCAGGACGCCGAACGCTACGCCGAACTCGGACGCACGCTGCGCGCCACGAATTTTCATAGCGCCGTCACCGTCGCACGCGGCAGCTCGGACCACGCCTCGAGCTACGTCGCCTACCTGATCATGTCGCGCCTGGGCCGCCTGGTCACCTCGCTGCCGATGTCGCTCATCACCCTGTATAAGTCGCCGCTCGTCACGCGCGACACGCTGGCGATCTCGATCTCGCAATCGGGCCAGAGCCCGGACGTGGTCGAGCCGATCCGCTACTTCCGCGACGGCGGCGCCACCACCGTGGCGCTGGTGAACGACGACACCTCGCCGCTGGCGCAAAGCGCCGCCTGGACCATGCCCCTGCACGCCGGCAAGGAGCAGAGCGTGGCCGCGACCAAGAGTTTTATCACGAGCCTGGTCGCCGGTGCGCGCCTGGTCGCCGAATGGCAGGACGACGCCGAACTACGCGCGGGTCTCGCCGCCCTGCCCGACGACCTGCGCAAGGCGGCGCAAGTGGACTGGTCGGCTGCGATCGAGGTGCTGGCGCCGGCCCGCAACATCATGGTGGTCGGACGCGGCATCAGCTTCCCCATCGCGCTGGAAGCGGCCCTGAAATTCAAGGAGACCTCGGCCCTGCAAGCCGAGGCCTTCTCCGGCGCCGAGATCAAGCACGGCCCGATGGCGCTGATCGACGACGGCTACCCGCTCCTGATCTTCGCCACGCGCGGACCGGCGCAGGCCGGCCTGGTGGCGCTGGCAAGCGAGATGCGCGGGCGCGGTGCGCGCGTGCTGCTGGCCGCGCCGGAAGACGTGCCTGAGCGCGACCTGACGCTGCCGGTGGCCGCCACGCCGGACCTCGATCCGATCGTCGCGATCCAGGCCTTCTACGTGATGGCCGCGCAGCTGTCGAAAGCGCGCGGGCTCGATCCGGACCGCCCGCGCCACCTCAGCAAAGTCACCAAGACCAACTAAGCGAATCAAGCCATGGACGACCTGAAAAAAATCGCCGGACAGCTGATCATGGTGCGCCTGTTCGGCACCGAGCTCGATGACGAGACGGCTGCCTTCCTGGCGGCGAACAAGGTGCGCGGCGCCTGCCTGTTCCGCCAGAACATGGTCGACGCCGCCCAGCTGACGCGCTTTACCGGCGCCCTGCGCGCCGTGATGGGCCTTGACGCACTGATCGCGCTCGACCAGGAAGGCGGCGCCGTGGTGCGTTCGACCTGGGTACCGGCGCCGCCATCGGCGATGGCGCTGGGCGCAGCCAACGATCCGGATCTCGCGCGCGAAGTCGGCGCGGCCGTGGCACGCGCCGTGCGTTCGCTCGGCTTCAACTGGAATTTCGCGCCGGTGCTGGACCTGAACAACAACCCGCACAACCCCGTGATCGCCGAGCGTTCCTTCGGCGCCGATCCGGAAACGGCCACGCGCATCGCCCTGGCCTGGATGGAAGGCAGCGAATCGGAGGGCGTGGCCTGCTGCGTCAAGCACTTCCCCGGCCATGGCGACACCCACGTCGACTCGCACCGCGCGCTGCCGACCGTGGACAAGCCGCTGGCGGAACTGGAACGCTTCGAATTCGCGCCGTTCCGGATGGCGGCTCCCTTCGCTCCCGCGATGATGACCGCCCACATCGTCTACCCAGCGCTGGACGCCGAGTATCCGGCCACGATGTCGCGTCCCATCCTGACCGGCATCCTGCGCGACAGCTGGAACTACCAGGGCGTGATCATCACCGACGGCATGGACATGCACGCCATCGCCCACCGCTACGGCGCCGGCCAGGCCGCGGTGCGCGCGCTGGTGGCGGGTGCCGACATGGTGATGGCGATCGGCTCGCGCGAGACGCAAATCGAGACCATCGACGCCATCGCCGCCGCGATCGCCTCGGGCGAACTGCCGATGCACGAGGTCGAAGCACGCCTCGCGCGCTTGAGCAGGCTCGCGGCCGCGCATCCGGCCGGGGCCGCGGGCAAGCCTGCCGCCGCCGTCACGGCCGCCAGCGCACCGGCGGTGCTGGGCAGCGACGCGCCGGGCGCCGATGAGGCGCCGATCTACAGCACCGATCTTGAGGACCGCGCCCTGATGGCGCGCGCCTGGCAGCGCGGCCTGAGCAGCCGCGGCGCGGTACGGCGTCCGTCGCCGGGCGCGCGCGTGCGCCTGGTCGCGCGCCAGGACGTGGTCAGCGACGGCGTCTCGGAAGCGGGCGTGCCGGCGGCCGGCATCGCCGCCTCGCTGGCCCAACTGTACGAAGTCGAGCTGGTGACCTTCGCCGACGCCGACACCTTCGACTGGAGCGCCCTGCCCCAGGACGGCCGCTTCACCATCCTGGCCTCGACCTCGCGCCGCCGCTACGGTGCGCAGGTGCGCGCGACCTGGCGTCCCGACCTGCACCTGGCGCTGTGGAATCCCTACCAGGCGCTCGACATCGATGCCCCGGCCCTGATGACCTATGGCTTCGCGGCGCCGGCGCTGGCGGCCGTAAATGCCTGGCTGGCCGGCGAGATCGAGGCCGAGGGCCACTGCCCCGTACCCGGTTTTTGAGGTGCAACGCGTTTCCCTGGCAAAACAGGGTAACGCAATGTAACGGCGGCCCCATCCGCTTCCCGCCTGCGGCACAATTGCGCCGCAGGGTCCCCCGGGTTTATGGGACAATGCGCGTTTGCTCAAGCTTGGCAAAACGCCATCTTGCCGCGGATTTTGTACCGCTC
>Ga0308160_10001356_pt1 | contig 35008 bp, 55 predicted proteins | sample PhyFR1_FD_201036 | JGI IMG/M metagenome (GOLD analysis project Ga0308160, IMG submission 201036) | Phyllosphere microbial communities from UC Gill Tract Community Farm, Albany, California, United States - DLSLF.R1 | ecosystem: Host-associated > Plants > Phyllosphere > Unclassified | place: USA... | reverse complement strand
CTACCCCCTCGCTCAGCCCGTCGCTCCCTCGGTTGAGATCCGTGGTGCCAAGCAGGGCGCGTACTCGCTCTCGAAGCCCGAGGAGCCGTCGGTCGAGATCCGTGGCGCGCACCAGGGTGCCTACCCCCTCGCTCAGCCCGAGCAGCCTTCTGTTTCGCAGTAAAACACTCGGTGTGTACGCATCTCACCACACCTGCAACCTTGTCACCACCGCTGACCTCTGTTTTGCCTCTTGCCTTTCAGACCTGCCTCTCTGTCGTGGCACTCCTCCCTGAAGAAAGCTCTTGCTTTTGGAGCTGGCACGTTACACTTCACGAACGACTCCCTCCCTTCACATCTCCTTTACGCCTTGCACATTCTTAGATGCCCACGCCGCCCTTGTACGACTCTACACCTTGATAAGCTCATCCGATGCTCTCACATGCGCTACTTCAACTGGAGTTCAAGTCTCTTGATCGACGACTGGAGCAGACCCAGAGGACAAGAAGCATGCTGCTGTGCGTCCGAGTGCCTCAGAGCCGAACCCTGTGCACTTGTTCATCGATCGGCCGCTTGTAAGAGGGACGTGGTTGAGACCCGCCGAGCACGCGGCGCCTGCGTTCACTCGATCCTTAGCCTCCTTCCTGTTACGCTTACGACGACGAAACTGGCCCACCGACTTGTACTAGGCCGCTTTCGAGAAGATCCAGATTTGCCTTTCAAGCGTCCGCTTGCGCAATCCCAGATGGTCGACGATACGAGAAGGGAAAGCAGCCCTTTCCAACACCCATCAGCTCTCCCTCTCGGCAGGTGCGCATGGTCTTTCAGTGCTCGTCTTGCACTGTAAGCTGACAACACGCGCTCCTATCCTTTCGAGGCAGCCATTGCCATCGCTCTCGCATGAAGTTCTCCGTCCCTACTCTAGCCACCATCGGCATCTTCTCGGCTGTCGCCTCTGTCGCTGCCTCGCCGCTGCCCGTCGCCGGACGCCAAATCGGCGGTCGGCCGCAGAACCCCATTGCCCACTCGGAGCCGATCAAGCGCCAGGCTGGAGGTCGCTTCCAGAATCCCGTCTCGGACGGCGGCGAGAACGAGGTGGCCCGCCGGCAGGTCGGCGGCCGCCCGCAGAACCCGACGAAAGACATAGCGCCGCTCCAGCGGCAGGTCGGAGGACGGCCGCAGAACCCGACGACCAAGACCGACCAGGTCAAGCGCCAAGCGGGCGGCCGCCCCCTGAACCCGGTGTCGGACGTCGAGCCGGTTGTGAGCGAGTAGGCAGGCCTTCTGACCTATCTCCCCGGCCTGTATCGATATGATCGCTGGGCAGTCGACAGACGCCTCTGCCCATGCGCATGATCTTGCGCTGGCCGCCTCAGGCGCCCTGGATAGAAGGCTTTGACGTCGATGCTGAGCAGTCGTCGCTTTGAAGTACCTGATCCCAACGCAACGAGTCCCAGGTCAACTTCGAGTCCTTCGGTTTGGTTTCGACGGCGACGGTTAACGCCGTGATCAGCGGTAGTCGCAGGGTCATCAGGGCTGCGCCTGCTGGGACCAATCGCGGCGCGGATCAACGAGACGTTCTCGCTTCAGCGTCCAAGTGCGCGTCGTGTATCAGCGCACTCGAGGATTCGCCGCCGAGAGCGGGTGGTCACCGTCCGCGCAGAGTGACGGCTGCTGGGGACGACGGGTCGGCCGAACGACGCATGAGAAACTCGAGCCAGCGTTTTGTCAGCCGCGGCAAGCGCGGCGCTCTCTCGCCCGCCCGGTGATTCGCCCCCGGCTGGCCGACTAGCCTGACAGCATTGCTCGGCCGACCCCTCGACCACCGCTCTCTCTCACCCTCACTCTCTCCTCCCTGGACCTCACACCCCTACTCGCTGCGTCCCCGCATGTCCGCCTCCGCTGCCTCTACCGGCGCGACTCTCGTCATCGGCTCCCTTAAGCGCGGCGCAGAGTACCAGGCCCTCATCGGCCGGCTCGAAGCCGACCAGGCTGCCGCCGGCTCGAGCGCCGCCCGGCTCGACCGCTACCTCGTGGACCGAATTGTCGACGGAGGTGCGTCCTGCCGAGCGAGCGCTCGAGACTGGCAGTGCCACCAGCGTGTTCTCCTGGCTAATGTCGTCCGCTCGTTCACCGCTGCCTCTCCAGCGACGACCCTACCGCCGGCGGCCTACTCGGCAGCGCACGTCGTGCTGCCCGAGTCACAGCTCGCACCGCTCCACCCGACCTTCCTCGCCCAACTCACGGCAGCCCTGAGCCCGGCAGCGGCCGTCCACTTCCTCTTGCCGACGGCGGAGGCGCCGGCTAGCCTGTCGTCGTCGCTCCTGCTCGCCGGCCTGCAGCCCGCGGCGGCCACGGCGACGGCCGAGCCGGCCGTGCTGAGCTTCGTCTCGCCCTCCACTTCTGCCGCGGCCGAAGGCGGCGTCCGCCTCCTTCGCCGGCCCAAGACCAAGGCGACCAAGTCAGCCATCTGGGCGCTCCAGGCCGACTCGCCGGGCACGTCGGGCGGCAGCGGTACGATCACGCCGTCAAGCCTGCTGACTGAGGGTGACCTTAAGCGACCGGTCTGCGTCCTGCCCGGCGAGGCCGAGCGGGCGACGAAGCGCAAGGTCCGTCTGCCTCGAGTTCTCGCGCTGAGGTCTTTACATGCTGACGGCACGCTCCCTCACATTCTCACTCGAACAGAGAGCCTGCAAGGGTTGCACCTGCGGTCTCGTCGAGCTCGAGCAGCAGGAGGCCTTATCAGCACCGGCCGTCGCGTTCGACCTGTCGTCCGACCTGCCAGACCTCTCCTTTGGTATCTCGGCCCCGGTCGCGTGCGTCTCTCTTGGTTTACGCCCTTGGCTATCTTCGTCGCGCACGACCGACGCTGACGGTCTGTGGCCTCTGACTTACAGCAAATCTGAGCAGGAGCGTCTCAAGGCGGCCGCGGCAGCGGCGCCCAAGGCGACCAGCTCGTGCGGCAACTGCTACCTCGGCGACGCCTTCCGCTGCGGCGGCTGCCCCTATGCAGGTGTGTCTCCTAGTCGCGTCTCCGGCATGCAACGTCCGATATGAAGCTGACGCACATCATCAACTTCCCAGGCCTGCCCGCTTTCGAGCCCGGACAGCAAGTTGTGCTGGACGGCATGGCCGATGACGTCTAAGGCCCTTGCTCGAAGCGTGCTCCCCTCCTCCCAGCGATTCCAGCGTCTGCTGCATTCTCGAACGTGCGATCCAGCGATCGTCGTTGCCTTACCTCCTTGTACTGTCACAGCTTGGTTTTTCCACGTAGCCCTTGACCTCATCCGGCCTAGCCCACCCTAGACGCATCCTCATTCCCAAAAACCCTCCAAACGTAGTCCTGGTCTCCTAGCTGGCAGGGTCCCCTTCTCCGCAACAATGCATGGTGTAGAGATCACAGCGTCTGGTGATTTCGATGGCCGTCTTCACTCTCTCAGGTACCGCGGCCGGGGCTTCGCGAAGCGTGCATGCATGCAGGACCTCACTGGCGCGAGCTCTTCTGGCCCGTCCGTCCTCCACCGCGACCCCTGCCTCCGCCACGGCCTCCACCTCGGCCACCCCGTCCACCACCGCGACCGCGACCGCCGCGCGAGGACGGCATGCCCGCCTCACGCGAGTCGTCGTCGCGGTCCATATCGTCCTTGCCGCCGGGCCCGTCGGCGCCCCGCTTGCGCTTGCCGCCGCCGGCCTTCTCCTCGCGCATCTCGACGGCGGCCTCACGCGTCGCCTCGCCGACGCGCTCCTCGAGCAGACCGACCGCCTCGGCATCAAGCGGGAATTCGACCATCTTCTTGCCGATGACCGACTCGATCCGCTGGACGAGCTCAATGTCGTACTGAGTGACGACGGTGATCGACTTGCCCGACCGGCCGGCACGGGCCGTACGACCGACGCGGTGGATGTAGTCCTTCGAGTTGGTCGGGATCGAGTAGTTGATGACAATGTCGACGGCGGGGATGTCGAGTCCACGCGAGGCGACGTCGGTCGCGACAAGGATCGAGCGCCCGCCTGACTTAAACTTGCCGAGCGCGCCGAGCCGGGCCGACTGCGAGAGCTGGCCATGGAGCGGGACGGCCGGGAAGCCGAGCATGCGGAGGATGATCGACAGCCGCTGAGCATCAGCGACGGTCGACGTGAAGATGATGATCGAGTTAGCCGACAGCTCGTTGGCGAGGTAGACGAGGTGAGTGTCCTTCTGCGAGTAGGGCGTCAGGATGTAGTGCTGCATGAGCGTGTCGACGGTCGAGTACCTGCGAAGGGGCGAACAATCGGGCAGTCAGTCGCCACGCGCAAGGCAGAAGTGGGATGCGTAGCAGGTGGGATGCACTTGGACGAGACCTCGACCCGGACGGGGTTGGCGAGCGAGGCCCGCTGGAGCTTGGCGACCTTGGACGTCATGGTGGCCGAGAACAGGTACGTGTTGCGCTCCTTTGGCAGGACCTTGAGAATCTTGTCGATGATCGGTCCAAAGTCGAGGTCAAGCAGCCGGTCGGCCTCATCGAGGACCTGATCCAAAAGGTGGAATGCAGAAGACTGTCAAAGAGCTTATCACGGCAATTGGGACAGCCGAGATAGATGCCGAACGCACGAGGTACTTGATGCCCTTCAGCGAGAAGCCCTTGGTGTTCTCAAGGTGGTCCTGGAGCCGACCGGGGGTGGCGACGACAATGTGCGGCCGCTTCGAGAGCGCAATCGACTGCGTCATCATGTCCATGCCGCCGACAATGACGGCCGTTCGGACGCCAATGGTCGCGCCAAGGCCGTCAATCTGCTGAGCGATCTGGTACGCGAGCTCACTAGTGTCGTCGGTAGAGCATGACAGGAGAGAATGGGCGGTCAAGGTCGCTCGGGTCAGCGTCGACAACCCAGCTTCTAGCTCCAGAACCGCACGCTGGTTGGCGCGTTCGGACGACAGCCAGACGCACCGAGTCGGAGCGAGCACGCAGGCGAACATGGGCTTCGGGTCCTCCCAGAGCGCCTGGAGGATCGGCAGCGAGAAGGCGGCGGTCTTTCCGCTACCGGTCTGGGCGAGGCCGATGATGTCGCGGCCTTGGAGAGCGAGCGGGATAGCCTCGGTCTGGATGGTCGTCGGCTTGGTGAAGCCCATCGTGTCGCAGGCCTCGCACAGGGGTCCAATGACGCCGAGCGAGGCGAACGTCGCCGTCGACGACGACGAAGCCGCGGCCGCGGACCCGCCGGAGGCGGCGGTCGAGCCCGAGGCGTCGGACGGCGCCGGCGAGGGCGAGCGCGAGGTCGAGGCCTCGTGAGGGGAGGGCATGGTTCTAGTGGGAGAGAGCGAGGTCTTGCAAGCGGGTCTGGGAGACCGGCGAGGCGAGTAGCGTGTGTAAGTAGCTGGCGGTCTGGGAGGTCCGGTCGGTGCGAGGAGTGAGGTTGTCGGCTGCGAGCTGCGTTGTCGGCGTCGAGGCTCGAGTTTCGAAGGCGGCAGCCGTGTCCCGGTCGAGACCCCGATCTGGGATCTCCCTTTTCGGGGCGGGTCGTTGGTGCTCGCGATCTCGCTCCTCGCAAACCCGCCTCCTCCTCCCTTCCTCCCTCACTCTCGTTCACGACCCCCTCGCAGGACGAACGGACGACACCCGGGACGAGCAAACGGAAAGGAGAGTATCACTCGCTTCTTCACGGCCGCTAGACCCTTCACGCTCGCACGACTCGCCCGCCCGACCGACCGCCGCGTCGCTCCGCTCCCTCTTCAGCCCACCCTCTCGCGGCGCCGCCTGCCCCAACCGAACTCGCCCGACCCTCGCCGCTCGGTCGTCCGGCCTTTGTCTCGCGCCTGCTTGCTCGCTACTCGCGGTCATCCTCCTTGACCGTACTCAGGCTTCGTCGCCGATCGCGTCGTCGCCTTTGCTCGGCCGTTCCTCGCTCCGCCCGCCCACGATGGACCCAACCTCGGCCAACCAGTACCAGAACCTCCATTACACCTTCCAGAACCTCGCTCTCTCGCCGCCGCCTCCGCCGCCGAGTGAGATGCCCGCCCTGCCCCAGAATGGCGCCAACGGGCCGGCCAATGGCCAGGAGGCAGTCTACTACGAGGAGTACGCCGGCAACGGCCAGCAGCCGACGCACCAGGGTCACCAGCAGCAGCAGCAGCAGCAGCAGCAGCAGGGTCACCAGCAATACTACGAGCAGCAGCAGCAGCCAGGCCAGGGCGGTCAGCAGCAGCGCGCTGGTCCTGAGGGCCCGGCCGACATGCGCTCGGTCGGCCGCAACGGCTGGGGATCGACCGCCGGCGCCAATGCCAACGGCGGCACCGCCGGCGCAATGAGCAACGCCAGCCGCGGCAAAGGCCAGCGCTCGGGCCTGCCCAGCGTACGTCCACTTCAATCCCTGCAGGCTCACCCTCTGATAAGAGGGGCTGGAGTTCGCCATCAGGCGAGGGGCAGGGGCTAGAAGGGCCGCGGGCAACCGGGCAACTGGAGCTCAGCGCAGCCGCTTGTCGTTACCGCTGGCTCGAGACCCTGCCCGGTGGTAGAGGTCGATGCGTTACAAGCAGAGCTTGCACGGCCTCTGCGCTCTGCTCTAGACTCCCATTGTCCTCCCGGACTCACGGGTTCCGCCCGCCTGGGGGCCTGGGGCCCTTTGTCTGGCGCCGAGCGTTGCCGCCCGCTTTGTTCCGGCCGTCACCTCCAGCGCTGACTCCCTTCGCTTCGCCTTCTCCCCGACGCCCATCCCATCCTCCCCTCCTCGTCCTTTGCTCGGACGCACAACGCGGCGCGATGCACGGCTACCGCTTCCCTCATCCCGGGTCGCTCTACGTGCAGCAATGGCTCCAGGACCCGTCGCTCATGCACCAGCAGGGCGGCCAGCAACACCAGCAGCAGCAGCAGCCGGCCCATCACCACCAGCACGGCCCACAGCACCCGCAGCAGTACAGCGGCGGTCAGGGCGGTTACGCCAACGGTCCCCAGGGCTCCTACGCTCAGCAGGGCCCCAACGGCTACGCCTACGACCGCTCGACGTGTACGTCCCTTGCTACCGCGGCAGCAGCCCTCGCGGACAATCAACCATTGACGATCTTGATCCTTCCGCCGATCTCGCAGCTCCGAACCCGTCGCAGCAGCTGTCGACGCACTCAATCTCGCCTCCCCCCTCGGCCGGCTCGCAGGTCTACGGCGCCTCGGCCGGCGGTCCTCCGTACCCCCAGCAGCAGCAACAACAGCAGGGCGCTCCTCAACAACAGCACATGTACTCGGCCTCGCCTCCGATGCACCAGTCGATGCCGTCGCCGACCCTTCCCGGCCAGAAGTACGGCTTTGCGCCCGCTGGCGGTCCCCAAGGCAGCAACGGTACCGGCCCGAACGGGCCTGGGCCGAACGGCGGCAACCCGACCGGGCTCGGCAACAGCGGCGGGCCTGGCGGAGGCGGCGCCGGCGGCTGGGGCGGAGGTCCCATGGTCGGCGCCGGCCTCGGCAGTGGTGTCGGTGCCGGACCCGGCCCCTTCTCGATGGGCCCCGGCGTCGGGGGTGGTCTCGAGGACGACGTCATCCCGTACGCCGCTCTTAGAGCTTTGAATCAACGCGAGACCAAGCCGTGCTGATGCCCCCTTCATCCGCTTTTACAGGACCGCCATCGTCATTAAAAACATCAACTTCAATCTGCAGAAGGAGGACCTCCTCCGGACGATCGAGTCGCTCGGCGCGCCCTTGCCCTACGCGTTCAACTACCACATGGACCAGGGCGTCTTCCGCGGCCTTGCGTTCGCCAACTTCCGCAGCGCCCATGAGGCTGACGCGGTCGTCGCTGCGCTCAACGGGTACGTCGACGACTGCTTCCTCTCGAGTATCCAGCCCGCCGGCTCTTCTCAGCTCACGTCAACCTCCTGCCTCCAGATACGACGTCGGCGGCCGCAAGCTCCGCGTCGAGTACAAGAAGGTTCTTCAGGCTGGCGAGAAGGAGCGCATCGAGCGCGAGAAGGCTCTTCGGCGCATGCGGTCGATCCAGCAGCCCCAGCAGCAGCAGCAGCAGCTGCCGCCGCCGCAGGCCATGATGCTCGGTCAGAACGGCGCCATCGTCCCGCCGCAGCTGCAGCAGGCCGGCCCGCAGTCGATTGCCCAGCAGATGGGCAATCTTGCACTCGGCAGCAACATGGCCGACAGCTACCCTGACATTCAGCCTGTCGCGCTCGGCCTCGGCCTCGGCAGCGGCGGCGGCGGCATGGGCAGCCGTGACGGCAGCACCAGCAGCCAAGGTACCAATCCGGCGATCCCGATCGTCCAGGTCACCTCTGGCGGCGGTGGCCGCGTCGACCGCGGCGACGCGGGCAGCGATGCCGGCGGAGTCTCGGCCAAGTCGGCCGAGCTCGACCTCAACGACCCGACGACGCTTGACATCTACTCGCGCGTCCTCGTCTTCAAGGAGGACCGGATGCGCGACGAGCTCGCCTTCTCCCGCACCCTCTCGGCCAGCCAGCGCCGAGTTGTCCACCTCGTCGCCCAAAAGCTTGGCGTCTTCCACTATTCGGTCGGAGAGGGCGACGAGCGCTACGCTGTCGTCACCCGGAGCGAGGCCCGCGGCGGCGATCGCGCTCACCGCCACCAAGCCTCCCGCCCGCCCCCCCAGCAGCAGCAGGGCAACGCCGGCGGCCCGCCCAGCAACCTCTACGCAGCCTCGCCCTCCCTGCGCAACAAGTCGTCGATGCCCGATCTCTCGCACCTGCACGGGCCTGCCGTTTCGCGGGATCCGACGCGGGCCATCCTCTCGCAGCGGTCGACGATGAACCTCCGCGAGGGCTACGCGACGGTTGGCACCGTCGGGGCCGCCGCCCGCCGGTCGCAGACCAACCCGGCTGGTCTCTTCCAGGACCAGCAGCTGCTTCAGCCCCCGAACGGTCCGTACACCGGCCCCAAGGGCAACGAGTCGACCGACAGCCTCCTGTCGGCTGACGGCGGCAGCCAGAACGGAGCCTCCGGCACACTCCTCCGTCAGCCGCGCGGCCCGCCTGCCGTCAACGTCGGCCAGGGCTTCAACGGCCGCCGGCTGATCGCCCCCGGCAGCGGCGCTCGCGTCAACTCGCCCGGCGGTCAGGTGGACGGCCAGCAACAGCACCAGCAGCACCATCGGGCCGAGGACAACTTTGCTACGAGTCACGAGCCGCTCGAGTTCTAAGGGGCCACGGGCACCCACACTCCTCCCTCCTCCCACCAATCCCCCCGCCAATCTAAACGTCCTGCGTGAGTAGCGTTCCTCCGCGTCGCTTTCATCTCCTCCGGCCTGACTAACCGCCGCCCCTCTCGCCCACAGACGATCTCTCACTACCCTTCAACGTCTTTATGTCACCCCACGCCGCCTTTCTTCCACCCACCCCAACCCTTCCCCCCGCCTATCCTCCTGCCGCCTCCCGACCCGAACGACCAGACGACACAAAGGAACGGTCCCGCCTACCTCAAACATCTCGCCCTACACCGCACACACACAAACTCACCTCTGCTCGACGACTCGAACGAAGAAAACAAAAACTCATCAACCCTCCCCCCCCCTCGGACGACTCTTTGACTGTTCTATACCGCTGCCTTACTTCTTCCCGCTCGCAGAGACCGGGCGGGCCACCATGGCCTGCTCTCCCATCCCCTCCTTCACCTTTCCCCTTGCTCCTGTCTGCCCTCGGCCCGCCCTTCTTCCTCCCTTGCTCTTTCTTCTAATGCCGCGTCCGCTCGCAACTCCCTGCCCTCTTCTCGTCTCCACGCAACGCACACTGCTGTACCCCACGTTCGCCGCGCCGCCGGCGGGGAAGATGTCCATGGAGCTCTCACCTTCTGATCTGGCTGGCATCAATGCATTGCAGGCGGTCACTTCTCTGAGGCTGCTCGCCGACGACGCTCGGCGCGGCCTGCGGAGATCGAGAGCTCGGGGCAACAACGGCCCTCCGAGGCACCAACGTCCACCTTCGCCTTTCACCCAGCTCTTCTGCTCGCCACTCTCCTGCTCATCCTCATCCGCCTGCTCGTTCTCGTCGCCCAACCATGTCTTTCGGCCGTCCGGGTGCGCTTCGGCTGCTCGTCTGGCTCAGGAGGTCGAGCTGCTTCGTCTGCGCGAGCCCTCGAGCACTGACGGCAGCCTCGCTCTCGTCCCTCCTCTCGCCCGCCCGGTCTCGCAGGAAACCTGGTCGACTCGTTCAATGTCAGTCCGCCGGAGCGGGGCTCGTTTCCTCTCGACCATGACCGTGCGTGCTGGCCGTCCTTCCTCGGTGGCGCCGGGGCGACCCCGATCAGGCGTAGGCGTGCTGACGCGCGCGCGGCCTACTAGACGAGTGCTCGTCCGTCATGAAGGAGTACCTCGCGTGTCTGAAGGCCAATCAGCAGAAGAATGAGAAGTGCCGGATGCTGAGCAAGAAGTACCTACAGTGTCGCTTTGACGCGTGCGTTCGCTCTCCAGTCCGGCGTCGCCTGGCTTGCTTCGACAAGCCGCGCAGCACGGCTGACCTCGTCTCCTCCGGTTCTGACATTGTACCTGCTCAGCGGCCTGATGGAGAAGACTGAGTGGCGCAACCTCGGCTACCCAGACACGCCGTCCGCGGTCGTGCCGGCGACGACCGAGTCGACTTCGACGACGACGACGGCGGGCCCGGCCACCGGCAGCCTGCCCACGCCGCCACGCGGCGAGTCGGGCCCTCCGACGCAGTTCGCACCGGTGCCGCTGCCCGAGAGCGTCAAGGACGGCGCCAAGGCGGACGGCGTAGCGACCGGTGCTGGCCCTACCGGCGTGCTCGGCGGCAGCAAGGGTTCGGGCGTATGATGGTCCTTCCTGCCACCCTTTCGCCCTGACCTGAGGCCGTGCGCGCCGGCGTGCCTGCAACGAGGCTCGTGTTTCGCGACGGGCCTGCTTTGCTTCTGCCGCATCACATCAAGAGCCGACAGATGCTCCGGGCGCCACCTCGTCCGGCGCTGTTGCCTCGAGCAGCCACACCTTCCAGCTGAGGACCTCGTGCTGCACGGATCCAGCAGGGGAGCGTCAGTCGTTGAGCTAGCCATCCGCGACTCCCATGCACGCTCTGGGGATATGCACGCTCTGGGGATAGAAGGAGAGGGTGCGGGCACTCACACTCTCAAAGAAGCCACCGCAGCTGGCGGTCACGCCCACCCAGGCGTCCCAGCCACCCTCTTGGCCGATTGGTGGCGGGTGCGGGACCCGGTCCGACGAGCAAATACCCGTCCATCGGTCGGCGTCGTTCAGCTCTGCTTCCTCGTCCCCGTCATCGGCTGCTGGCCCGCCTTCCCTCAGTCGGACGTCGACCGTGCCCGTCGAGCCCGCGCAAATCCGGAGTGTGTAGAGCCGGCCGTCGGTGAGATCGGGCAGGGCCGAGCGAGGCGCGCAGGACAGGGCGTGTCGATGATGAGGGTGCGGCGGCGAATGGAGCGATATGTGAGGCGCGGGCGGGTCGGCCGTCCGGTCTTCGCTGGATGATGGTGCGATAGGTGGGCGTGATAGACGAGCCGCCGATCAGGCGTCAGCTGGGGACATAGAGATTGACGTATCGGCTGGCCAGACTCACGTCTGATAGGTGTCGATCTCGACGACCCAGCCGCTCTGCGCGATGCCGGCGTAGCCCATGCCGGCGCCGCCTTCGCCCATCACCGGGCGCTGACCCTTGGGGAGGACGAACAGACCAAAGGCCATCCCGTCTGCAGCAGGCGTACCCAGGTTTGTGCGGATGCGAAACGTGAGGAGCGTGACGAACGGCGCCGCCGGGGAGGGTAGGGGTACCGGCAGAACAGCAGCACCCGTGACAGACGACGTGCAGGGTGTGAGGATGAGAGGAGCCGGGGGCGAGAGCGTCGCCGCGCCGAGCAGTGTTGGACGGGCTGCAGCCGGCGCATTGAGATTAAAGAAGGGTGGGGAAACGACTTTGGGAGCGCGCGATGGGGAAGAGCGTGTGCGAGATCAGTTGTGGCCCCAACCAGGACGACCACACGGACGACTACGTACCTCGGACTGGGACGAGGCCGGCATGCGTGCCGCCGACGCCTTCGCCGCGCGCTTCTCGCCAAGCAGCACCGCCGCTGACCCGCCCCTCCCTGCCTTCCCTTGCAGCTCGCTCCTCCTCTTCTCTGACCCGTCCCCGCCAGTCCTTCTCCCACTTCCGCTCGCTCGCATCCTCCCTCTTGAACTCCGCTCTCTCCTTCTCGCCGAGCCCCGCTCTCCTCCTCGCCGTCAGCCACTTGAAAGCACGTCGGAGGTCGCGCTCGCCGATGCTTAGCCTCCCAGCGGGAAGGTCGAGCGAGGGGACGTAGGCAAGCGTGACGTCGCGCGCACCCGACGTCCCGAAAGCGAGGACGTAAGTGAAGCGCTTCTGCCAGCCGAGCGCGTAAAGCAGGGGCTGGTCGCTCTTGCCCTCGGACGGGTCGACATGCACCCAGCGGTCCTTTGCCGGGCTCCAGTACTGCAGGCCAGGGGAAATAGTATGAGCAGGCCGAGTGCGGTTTGAATCGTCAATTGGAGCCGAATACGCACCTCGCACCAGACATGGTCCTCGGCGCACCAGACGTAGCGCGCGCGCAGGCCGACCGCCCGCAGGCAGACCATGAACAGGTTGGCGGCCTCACCGCACCGTCCGCGACGCGTGGCGAACAGTGCACGCGGGTCGTTCAGCCTGGGGAAACGGTTGGCCCGACCGCAGGCCGTGCAGCGCCAGAGCTCGACACGGCCCGCGCCGCCGGCCCGCTCTTGAGCGTTCGGGTCGGCAGGGCCGGCGCTCGTCGTTGGGCCCTGGCAGGCCTCGCAGGCGATCGGATCGAACCAGCGGAAGAAGTCGTGCTTGAACCAACGGACGAGACTGCTGGCGAGGTGGTCTTCGACCGCGTCGGCGTCGTCGTACACGCTTGCATAGAGGTCGTGCAGGGGGATGTGCTCGAGCGCGAGATCCTAGCGACGCGTCATCATCGGCCCGAGGCGGGCAGGTCGCTGTCAGCCATCGCGGCCGCCTGACCGCGCGCTCAATGGGAGCGCTTAAGCGGCGAGTACGCACGAGCAGATCCCGGTCCTCCCAGCTTTCGACCTGGCCATCGAGCCGTCTGAGCGTCTCGCCGAGCGAGCGGCAGGCGGCCGGGTCGGGCCGCCAGGCGCGCGCAGCGGCGAGCAAGCTGCCGAACGCGGCGAGCTCGGCTGGCGACGGCAGCCGCGCCGGGCCCAGCTGGACGTCTGGTCTGGTCCGGTGAACGTAGGCGATGAAGTTGTCCGCCAAAGTGGTGGACAAGGGCGGCATCGGAGGTGATGGAGAAGGAGTAAGGACGGCAGGATAACGGCTCATCCTGGCTGGCTTCCGTCCTGCGACCTGCTACGATACATCGCCAAGCTCGATGCGCGGCCGGCAGGGTCGGATCGAGACGCGCCGCCGCCGCCGGGACGACGCGTCGACCTCGCCTCTGCTCGCTCTGCCCTCCCCTCGCCTGTCGCCCTGTTACTGCCTACCTGCCTGTCCCCTCACCCTCGCGCGACCCTCTGCCCTGGCCTTTCATTTCTCTCTCTCTCCTCCTCCCCATCTCCACCCAACACAGCAGCGCAGGCGCCGTCTCTAGCCTTCCATGGTGCTCGCTGGCTCGATCCTCCTGCCGCTCTCGCTGCTCGCCCTGCTCCGGCCGGCCGAGGCGAGCGGCACGACGTGCGCTTCAAGTTCGAACGGATCGACGATCGCCTGGTGGAATACGGCGTCGGGTGCCTCGCCATGTACGTCGCCTCCGCTGTCTCGCCTTGCAGCTGGCCTGGCCCTCGCCGCCTCTGACGAGCCCCTCCCTCCCTTCCCCTCGGCTCCCCCGTACGCCTGTCTTCGAACGCCGATCGGCATAACCTTTCCTTGTCGCACACGACCCAGGCGCCCAATTTGAGTCGCTCTACAGGCAGTGCGACTCCAAGTTCCGGATGTTTGACATCTCCAAGTCGGTCAACTACGTTTGCGAGGTGCGACCCCCTCCTCCACTCGCGGGATGGCTCGCGCTCAGACGACCAAGCTGCTGAACCGCCTGCCTCCGTCTGTCGCCCCTGCCGCTCCCTCAGCCCGACCAGAACCCCAATGACTTCTGCTGCTGCTCGTCGGCCTCCTTCACGCTCTTCCAGGCCTGTCGCTCCTGCCAGGCAGGCTCGCTACCGACGGCCAACTCGACCGAGCCCGACCAGCTCTACAGCGCGTACCTCCACTCTTGCCCGCAACGCATCATCACCAACTCGTCGCTCCCGTCCAACCTCTCGTCCTCCGGGATCGCCAGTTGGGCCTTCCGGCCAGTGCCTGCGAGTGGCGTATGGGACTATGCCGGTGCCCAGGCCAACGCAACTAAGGAAGCCGTCTTCCGGGCGTCGGACGCACCAATCGAGCTCAGCAACGGTGCCAAGGTCGGCATTGCCATCGCTGCCGTCGTCCTCCTCGTCGGCGGCCTCTTTGCTCTGTTCAAGTGGCTCCTGCCCAGTCTTAAGTGCGTCGCTCTCCGAGGTTCGCCGCTTCTCGCTCGCCAGGCTGACCATTGACCCCCCCCCCGTCGCTCCTCTAGGCGCAGCCGCGCGCGCCGCCGCGGCGACGAGGACTTTGAGGTCAACGACACCGGCTACAAGTCGTGGTACGGCCCGCCCTCATCTGGCGGCAAGGCCGGCTGGCGCGGCTCAGTCGCCGGCTACTTTGCCGGCGCGTCGCTCGCCAACGCTAGCAGCGGCCAGGGTCGGCGCGGCCAGTCGCCCGGTGGTGGATCGACCGCTGCGGCGGGCGCATGGAACGAGATGAAGGACGATCCGTCTGCGGCCTCGGGCGGTAAGGAGTTCAACGATGTCTATCCGCTGTCGGGCTCGGCCGCGCCCTTTGCCGGCCAGTCGGCCAACCCGTTCATGGACCCGAACCAGGTCTCGCGGCCAGAGGGGCTCGACAACCCCTATCCGGCCTCGTACCCTCGCCACCACGAAGGCCACGAGCGGCAGCAGGAGCAATACCAGGGTCGGCAGTCGCAGCAGCCGGACGACCAGCTCGACGACATCTACGGCTCGTACGACGACCATGAAGGCTACGATCCGGACGCGGACGGCCCGGTGCTCAGCCACGCGGCCGATGGCTGGGAGGAGCGCGAGGGCGAGAGCGACTACGACCGACAGAAGCGCTGGGAGGATGAGGGCCGGGCCGGCGCCGGCGGTAGTGGCCACCAGCAGCACACGCGCGACCAGAGCTTTGGCGGCGGCGGCGAGCACGGCGACGGCATGGTCAGTCGGCCTTCCTCCTTCGCTGGCTCGTCGACACTCTGTGCTAACGCCCGCCCGCTCCCTCCGGCCTCGGACAGTACCCTGTTGCCATGTGATGTCTCCTCAGCTGTCAGCTGCAGTTCTCTTATCCGCTCATCGACGATCGACGTCGCGGTTGCTGGTCACCCGCGACATGCCATTTGCCCTCGACTGGCGCTCACCGAGCGTCCCCTCGACCGGCCCTCGCTCGGCCGCCGATGCGTACGCTTTAGAGGAGCGACCACCGCCCGGCATCCATCGTCTCCTCTCCCTGCCGGCACACCGGCCTGTCTGCCCACAACCGCGCTTGTACCCTCTCTAGTCCGGCCGCCGGCTGGCCTCTGTCTGTCTCCGCTTCTTCTTTTCGCCGTCGCGCGCTCGCTTAGCACCTCTCGCTCCGAAGTCATGTCCCCGCTCTAATCGTGTTGTTGGAGACCAGCGGGAGCGGCAGCAAGTACGGTCGGACGCTATCGCACGCGTTCGGACGAGATTGTCGGAAGGGGGCGGCCGAGCGAAGGCGGAGCCAGGCCCTGTCGGCCGAGGCTCGCAGGAAGGAACAGGAGGCTCGCAGGAAGGAACAGGAGGCTCAGTGCTGGTGGCGGTCGGTAGGGCACGGTCAGCAGGCCAGCGAGGCGGGACCCGAGTCGGACCTTCAGCCCACCCAGGGGAGCCGACGACCCCTCACCCAGCGAGAGAGAGCGGCGTCGGCGGCGGCGATGATCGCCGCTCGCTGGGTTGCGCCTCCAGACGTCAGGGCAGGCTGGCGCCGAGTCGCAAAAGTCGCCCTGTCGCAGGCAGGCAGGCTGCAGGAGTCGTCTGAAGGCTGAAGGCTGACCTGTCGGGTTCGGCCTCAGCCGACCCGCTGGAGCCTGTTGTCGACAAGGGCGAGGCTTCCTCGGCCCCTCGCCAGCTGATGACAGGTGCTTGTTGGGTCGCCTCTGTTGCCTGCTGGGCAGACGCGCCCCTCCACCTGCGGCCGCTCTAGCTTCGTTTGGAGTCGCAGGAGGGGGGGCGAGAGGGTCGGCTGAGCGATCCAAAAACGCCTCCTTTCGTCCCGCCCCGGCCCAAGCATTCGAGAGCTCTCCTCGGCCCTCTCTCCCCTCGCCTTCCCCTTCTCCTGACGACGACACACCTCCTTCACCGTCGCCGAATCACGGAGGAGACTCACCCGCAGGCCTTCACCTCTACTCTTGGCCCCCTCTCATCACCGTTCCTAAAAGCGTCGTCGGCAGGCTGAAGCTTTGGTGAGTCGCCCTTTGACGGGCCGATCCGCAGCCTACCTCGCGCGCAGCCGAAACGACGCTAACGCACGCCCGCCGGCCGCCGCCTCCCCCCCCCCCCTTCTTACCCTCCTGTCGCAACCCTCCTGTCGCAACCCTCGAACCGACCTCTCGCCGGGCCAAGGATAGCAGTAGTGCGAATCGGTCCATCACACCCGCTCTCGGCTGCGCTCGCAATCGCTTCATCAAACTACTAGCAGCGTCGGCAGCGTCCCGACCCGTCCACACCGACCTCCTCCCGCCCTGCCTCCTCCCGCCTCGACCAGCCCCCTCTTGCCCCTACCCCTACCCGCCTACACGACTCGTTCTCGCCCTCCCAACATGACGAGCTCGACGGCCAGCCCGCTCGAGATCCAGTCTGCCCTCCGCCATCCGTTCGGGCTGCCGACGCCGACGACCGGCCGGCGAGCTTTCGCTCCGGTCGTCGGCGGCCGCAGCCCGCGGGTGATCCGCTTCGGCGACGAGGTCGACGACTCGGACCTCGAGATGAATGGGCCAGACTACGACGACGACGACGCAGACGACGGCCTCGTCCGCAAGAAGGAGCAGGTCTGGGTCCGCGAGATGCTCCAGGAGCTCGTGAGTCCCTCCTCCTTGGCCGCTGCCATTACCTCTCTCGGCCCGATTGTTTGCCAGTCCATCTATAACGATAAGGCGGCTGACAGCGTTCGTCATCCCCCTTCTACAAGTCGAGACTGGGCTGGCAGCCGACGCCCGACGGCTCGCGACCAGCAAAGCGAAGCCCGGCCCACCGCTCTGCCGCACCGGCCCGGCCATCGATCCTCGCCACCTCGCCTTATCACGGCTTCTGCCCGCCTGACCTGTCGTCGTCGACCTCGTCCTCGCGCACGTCGTCGTTCTCTTCGGTGGTGACATCGTCGAGCGTCTCGCAGTCTGTCACGCCTCCCGGTGCGTCGGGACGACCTGCAACCAAACCTGTCTGGCCGCTGACCAAAACTATCCTCCTACCCGTGCATCGCAGGCGAGTCGATCCTCCAGCCTGCCGCCTCTCTTCTTTCGACACCGACATCGAGCCCGCAGCGCAAGCACCACCGGTCCAACTCGCTCAGCCTGCCCCACTCGCACCGGCTGACCGGCGGCTCGATCATCAACACATCGCCGCTTGTCGCAATCGCCTCGCCCGTGCCCGGGACAGCCGCGGCCGATCTCGCCCGGCAGTACACCGTCAACGCCGGCCCGAGCGGGACCAAGAGCGCCCATGCCCGGAGGATGAGCGCCGGCGGTCGGCTCGAGGTCGTCCGCGAGGAGCGAGAGGACTAAAAAGCCTCGCTCTCGAGACCGTCTCGGCGACCGACCGACGCGGCATCCTCAACAAACTATCGACCGACAAGCCTATGCGAGCCACATCCCAAAGAGTCGATACGACCGGCCGTCCGAGTCAACGACCTGCGACGTTGCCGGTAGGCCGACGACACCGTCCGCCCTCCTTTCCGGGCCACTCAGGCACCTGCGCTCCCCCCGAAAAACTATCGGGCCCGCCCTGTCCCGCCCTCGCTCGCGCGATGCGCCACCTTGTAACACGCTCATCTCTAGCGCGCCACCCGAAGACGTCCTCTGTATCACGCTTTGATCTGGGCGCCGAGTGCACGAGCGACGAGCGCCCCCCTCTCCCTGGTGAGGGCCGCTCCCCTGCCCGGCCCACCTTTTGTAGCTGCCACTACCATCCGCCCCGTCTGGCCTATCACGATGTACACTCGCGGCTCTCTGCACGGCGGTCAGGCGAGCGCTAACATCCTGCAGGGCTGTTTTCAAAGCGAGCTCACCGGATCACGTGCCAAGACGGGCGCCCGACTGACCATCCGCCCAGCCGCCCGCCCGCCGACACCAGCTCCGCCCGACGGCTTCGGCCGCGCTCCTGCCCGACGGCATCTCGCTTGCTCTCCTCTACCTCGCCAGCGTCCATAGTTGCCACCCGACGGACCAGACTCTCACTATCCTCGACACGCATCCGATGCTGCTCTCGACGACGACGCTTTGCCGGCCGACGCTGCTCGCCGCCGCCGCCGGTGCTCGCCTCCTCGCCACCGGCGGACTGCGCGCCGACACGACCGCTACCACCCGTCGGCCGTCGGCCATCTCGCCCTACCAAAGCAGCCAGCGCGCACCCAACGCCGGCTTTATGTCGACTGAAGCCACCGTGGTTCCTTTCAAGCGGCCATACACAATGAAGTCGCCGCCCTCGTCGCCCCGGCGCGCGCTCGATCCGTCCAACTGCGCGCCCGACCCCGACCCGGCCAAGTATGCGCGCGACGAGGGCCGCCTGCCTTCGACGATCGCCTCGGAGCAGCTCCAGAAGGACGGCAAGGGCGTCGAAGGCCGGCACTTTGCCGACGAGCCGACGGCTGCTGCCTCTCCTGCGGGCTTGGCCGAGTCCTTCACGGGCGACTGGACTCTGACCCATCCGACCTACACGGACGCGGCGCTGGATGCCGTCAGGGTTGTCCACCGCCCGGCTCGCACGGTATCGGACAAAATCGCCCTTACGCTTGTCAAGGGTCTCCGGTGGGTGCTGCCTCTCGACGCACACACAGCCGAGCCGCACACTGACCCCTTAACTTACTGCGGTCTCGCAGCTTTGGCTACGACCTGCTGTCGGGCTACCGGCATCGGCCGCTGCCCGCCCACCCCGAGACGTTCAGCCTCGAGGAGCTGCGGCTGATGGGCTGTGTCATGTCGCCAGACCAGTGGCTGAAGCGCATCATCTTGCTCGAGGTCATCGCCGGCGTGCCCGTGCGCCCCTTCCTCCTGCTCTAAGTCTACCCTCTCACCCGATTCTCGCGCTGACGCTTCCTTTCACATCGACAGGGCATGGTCGCTGGCACAGTCCGTCACCTCCACTCTCTCCGGCGCCTCCAGCGTGACCGAGGCTGGATTAAGACCCTCCTCGAGGATGCGGAGAACGAGCGGATGCACCTGCTCTCGTTCCTCACGCTTGCCAAACCTGGCGTCTTCTACCGGCTGCTCATCCTCGGCGCGCAAGGCGGTCAGTCCAGTTGATCTCTTGCCGCTAGCGGGAGCAATGACACGCTGACAGACATGATCTTTCCCTCTAGTCTTCTACAACCGTCTGCCCTTCGACTCACAGCGACCGCAACCTCTGGGAGCCAAAACTGACGGCGTCATCACGTGTCCCGCAGTGTACTTCCTGACGTACGTTTTCGCTCCCAGCGTCGCCCATCGTTTTGTTGTGAGTCCGGGCGGCAGCTGAAGTTTCAGGATGACAGTCACTGATGATGTGCACCAGGGCTACCTCGAGGAGGAGGTGCGTCGAGCCAATCCATCCTCCAAGGGTCGCAAGGTGGAACTGACACGACGAATCCAACCCGCCGAGCTAAAGGCCGTCATCACCTACACCAGATGCCTCCAAGATCTCGCCAATGGCTACCTGCCCGAGTGGACGTCGACGAAGGGTACGTCTTTGCTGTCGCTCGATGGTCCTCGCCGACTCGGCCTGACCCTGTTGCCGCGCGCGCTCTTCCCAGCGCCCCAAATCGCTGTCTCCTACTGTGCGCCCGGCGCTCGAGCAGCTCGTCGATCGATTGCTGACCTCGTCCTTCGCGCTACGACTCCCAGGGCGGATGAAGGATGGCGCGACGGTCCACGACATGGTCAAGTTCGTCCGCGCGGATGAAGCGCATCACCGCCTGCTCCACCACACCCTCGCGTCTCTCGGCAAGTCCTGGCCCTTTCCCTCGCGCCTCGAGCAGCGTGTCACCTTCACTGATGTCCTTGTGCCGCCAGACCCCCGGCGCGACACGAACCCGTTTGCGCTGGCCGAGCCCGACTCCGAGACCAAGGCCACCCACGCCGGCTTCACGCGGGAGGAGGCGGCGGCGTTCGTCAAGCAGGCCCGTGACGTCGTCGACCAGAAGACGCGTGAGGTACGCAAGGCCGAGGGCGGAGCGTCCGATGCGTCGCAGACCTGAGCGGTGATGCGTGGAGCCAAGCCTCTCTCGTCGACGTTGCCCTACGATCCCATGCTCCTCTCACCTCTCTCTCTGATTTGGCGGCGGCAGCTCGCTCGGGGCCGACGGGAAGAATAGAGCTCGCCCGGCTGCTGCGCGGCCCGGGCCTGGCCTGCAGGGAAAAGGGCAGGCTGAATGGGGCAGCGCCCTCCGACCTTCCTTCCCGACTGACGCTCGCCTACCCGCTGCTGCTGGCTCTCTCGCTCATGTTCGACAACGCCCTCGCCCAGCAGGCGCTCAAGCTCGCCCAGCTCAGTCTGCCGGTCGTCCTCTTCGCGCTCCTCCTCTCGGCATTCGTCCCCGCCTCGCGGTCCGGGGCAGCTCGGGCCGCACGCGACGTAGATGAGGACCTGCCCGGCGTGGTACGTCAGGGCTCCCTTACCAAAGGGCCGTCGGGTCGAGCTGCAACACACGCACGCGCCTGGTTACTGACAGAATTACCCTCGTTCCTGCCAGGTGCCGGTCATCTTGGCTGTCAATCGGCCTCGGACAACGCTCGTCGTCACGCTGCTCGCGCTCCTGAGCTCGACCTACCTCATCTCGCTCGTCCTGTTGCTTGTCCTCCAGCATGGCCACCCGCCGGCCATCTCGGTCTGGGCTGCCGCGTGAGTGCTCTCCCTGGGCTTCCTTTCTGACCGTTCCTTCGCTTCCCCGGTACTGACCCTCTTCGGCTAACTGCTGGTTAGGTCCGGGCTCGTCACCTGGTCGACGACGACCGCGCTTCTGTACGAGACGCGCGCTCGAGCGCCACCGAAGGGCGCCACTTGGGCCAAGACCATGCTCTGGATCGGCCTGCTCGGCGAGAGTCTGATGGGCTCGCTCCGCGTTTACATATTTGGTCCGTCGTCTTAGAGGACGGGCCGGGTCGCCTGCCTTAGCTCAAGCGCACGCTGACGGCCCGCTGCTCGAACCCTCTTCTCGCCCATCTAGTCCAATCGACCTCGTCCCTCCCGCAGACAGCCTTTCCCCTGCCCTTCTTCCTGCACTTTGCGCTGCTCTCCATCCGGCTGCTGCACTTTGTCCTCGCGCTCTGGGCCATCTCGAGCCCGCGGCGCGAATTCGTGCCTGCCGTCGGCCGCAGGTCGCCCGAGGCCAACGGTAGCCGCCAGGACGCCGAGCGCGAGGGCCTGCTCGCCGGCGTGGAAGAGTCGAGCCTCGGCGGCGGCAATGATGAGGCCGAGCCAAGCGGATACGGCACCTTTGCAGACAGCGAAGATCGTCAGGAAGGCCCGTGAGTACTGACCCTGGGTGCGCGCAGACGGCTCTGATGGAGTTGTACCCTGACTCATCTGCCTCTCTTCCCAGGTCCTCCCATGCGCAGCCTCGGTCAGCCTCGGTGAAGTCAAGGGCCTCATCCAAGGCTACCTCCCGGATCTCATCTACGGCGACCGAGACGGCGGCGCCGGACGACAGCGGACCCGTTGCAGAGGAGGCTACGCCTCGCCCAACCTCGTACGCGGATGCCGCAAAGGCCGCACCGCCTCAGCCTTCTGTCCAAGAGTCTGCAGAGGCTGGTGCAGTTGCCAATGCTCCAGCTGAGCCCGCCGCGCTCGAGGAGGTCCCAATCTCGGCCACTTCCAACATCCTTGACATCACCATCTCATCCGCCGACAACCGGACGACGCCCTCCTCCAAAACCTCGACCCCTCCAACGCCAAGCTCGCCCGTCCACACTTCAATTCCTCTTCCTCTGACGACGTCGACCATGCCAACCCCGGCCGAGTCGCCCGCGCAGCGCGCTCTCGAGCTCGACGCCGTGGCCGCGCCGGTCGAGCAGCCGCCATCGACGATCCCCTTCCCTTCCTCCCTCTCGTCTCGCGCATCGACCGAGGTGGCACGGCCTGAGTCATCGACGCCCGAGACGGCCGAGAAGCGTAAGCGGATGACCTCCCTCTCAGACATGGGCCGCAAGATGTCGGACGAGGGCAAGGCGTTCGGCCGCAAGCTGAGTCTACTGAAGCGCGGCAAGTCGAGCTCGGGGACGTCCTCGCCGGTCAACGAGACCTCCACGTCGCCGGCAGACGGCAGCACGTCGCCCAAGCCAGACCCATTTTCGTCGCCGACTCTGCAGAAGCGCTTTTCGCTCCTCTCGCGCAAGTCATCAACCCCTTCGGCCCCGTCCTCCCCGACGCCCGAGCAGCAGCCGCTGGCAGGCGCTGCTGATGCATCGGTGTCGGCATCTGGCACCACCAACGGCGGTGGCGGTGGTGGTGGTGGGAAGAAGGGCAAGGGCGGTCAGAAGGGCCGCAACGGCAAGGGCAAGAAGGTTAGCAAGTTCCCGAATCAGGGTGGCAAACGCTCGCCGCACTGAGCGCCGCCGACCCCCCGGACGTCCCATTCGAGACGCGGTCCGTTCGGCCGCCCATTTAAAAGGGGATCTCTCCTAGTCCTACTCCTCGTTCCCGTCCCACCTATCCTGCCGTCGCGCGACACCTCCACCATCATTCTGCCTTTGCTTCACGACCCCACGCCGTCTCGTCTCCTTCCTTCTTACGACTCTGTCCTCACACGACTTCCTCTGCAGCGCATACGATTGCCATGGTTCGACATGCCTGCTCTCGACTGACGTCAGCGGCCGACGATGCCGGGCACCGCCAGGGCCGCATGCAGGCGCCGAGTGATGTCGATCAGATGGGGCTCATTCTTGGTCGTCAAAAACGAGTGCCGGACGAGAAAGTCGACCATGACTGGGGGCGCAGATAGGACGAGAAGTGCGTCAGTGCCAGCAACGTGTCCTGACTGTGAAAGCCTTACCAAGGGCGCAGTTGGGCTTAAACAGCCCGCGGTGCAGGTTGTCGAGCACCTCGGCGATCGTCAGAAGCTGGGAGGCACGGGAGCACGTCAGCGGCGGCTTCGAGGAATCGATTTGTGAGCACGATCCGACGCACCTCAAAGGATTCGGCCTCGCCATCGGACGGTGTCGGGGTGAACGCATCAGGCGACGGCAGCCGCAGGTCGTAGATGTATTGCGTCTCTGCCAAGATGGGTGAAGGAAGATCAGTCGCAACGTCGTCGAGAGCTCGTCGACAGAGCGCGATCGGACGCACCCGGCTGGATCCAGCCCTCGGCCACCCTAGTCGTGTACGTGATGACACCGGCCGACTTTAGCCGGCCGCGCTCGAGGACGAGTGCCTCCGGAATCGATGCTTCTTCGGCGCACTCCTTGACAACGCAGATGTCGGGTGCCAGCCCGTGCGTGAGCCCGCCGGCGACGATCTGATCGAGCATCGACGGGAAGGTCTGCTTGGTCTTGGACCGACGCGGGACCCAGACCCGCGTCTCGCCGTCGGCGTCCTCGACGTAGCCGTTGACGTGGATACCAAAGGTGCCGACGCCAAAGAGGGCGCACGCAGCGCGCTCGAGCGCAAACGCGCCGTTGCGGCCCCAGCACTCATCGGCGCCGTCCGTGTGCGAATCCTCGGGCCCGTAGATCGTGTAGAGCTCATCACGCCAGCCGCCGAGGGCGTCCTTGAAGAGGTCCCGGCCGCGCCAGGACGCCGCGATGGCGGCCATGAGCGCGCTTCGGTCTGCGAATGTCGTGCATGCGTCGGTGAAGTACAGCCGCGCTGCGCCTCCGGCTGTCGGGTATGAGCCGAGGCCGTCGAGCTTCGGCAGCAGCGCGTCGCGGATGTCGGCCACGAGCTGCTGGAAGACTGGCAGGAACATGTGACCGACCGGCGTCGATGAGGCCGCTGACAGGAAGAGCGGCACTTGGGTCGGCATCGGGCCCGTCAGGTCGACGTTGTCGCAGACGCGCACGACCGGGAGGAGCGACGATCGCTCAGCCGCAGGCATTGGCATTGGCATTGGGTCGAAAAGCAAAAGGAGCGTTCTCGGCAGACAGAAAGGAGGAGAGCTCTCAGCATCGGCAAGAGAACCAGATGTAGATTCCGGCGCTCACCTCGTGGGTTGAAGATTGGCGGCCTGTCGAAACGTCCGGAGGGTGACGAGGGACGCTGCTGGAAGTCGAACGGGGTAATAGCCCCAAGTCAGCCCGGGGGTCAGACTGCTTCGAGTAACAGGTTATGGTTTCGCACGTCGGAGAGGAGGTGCCGTCTGACACGGGCGTCCGTACAATGATGAGGGAGAGCTGCGATGGATGTCGAGAGGCTTCGGAGCGACGACGAGCTCGAGGTGCGGCACGCGCTCCGACGCCTCACCTGACCCTAAACTGCCAACCCCGCACCAGCTCCCTGCCTACAGCCTCTCGACGGACCTCTCGCTAGATACCTAGACGCTAGAAGGCCCGATACCCGATCCAAGTCCAAAGGCTCGACGAGAGTCGACCACCCCGTCCCGTCTCAGCCGACTCGACCCCTCTGGCGGCCGACGCGCGCTTGCTCTTCCCCTCCGGTCTTTGACGGCATCGATCGCGATTTCCTCGCCGGCTCATCCCTCAGGGTCTCTTCTGTGGTGAGTTCAAGTAGCGAGGAAAGGTCAGCCTGACTCGCCGCTCTTTCCTGACCTCTGCGCTGTCGGCCGCCGTCCTTTGGCAGATCACCATCTCCAACCCGGGCTCCTCGAGCCGCACATCGCCCGCCATGGACGTCCCCCCCATCCACCTCGTGACGGCGGCCATCACGTCTGTCACGCTCGCCATGCGCAAGAACTCGCGCTGGTCACAGGCGTCTCTCTATAGCGGGGTCGGTTCGGCCAGCCGGCTCGCGCACGAGATGGGTTTGCGGACACTGCTCGGGGCCGAGGCAGCGGACGCCCGGCTCGGCCGGGAGGGAAGCTCGGAGGAGCTCATGGCTGGCTTCGTTGGCCTTCGAAGGATGGTCGTCGAGAACCCTTGTCAGTCCCCTCGATCCTTGCTGTCCAGGTCACCCGCAAGAATCCGTGTTCATGGCAGCTGACTGGAAGGCGCTCCGTCTCACCTCGCCTCGCGACCGTCCTGCTCTGCCTCCCCTCATCCGCAGCCGACCTTCCGCCGCTGCCGATGCTCATATCGCCCTTCCTCGCTCTCATTCGGTCGCCCCTGACAACCGGTCCGATCACCTCGCACGCCCTGGCGGCGCTCCTCTCGCTCCTCACCATCTTCCCATCCGAGCTCCCGGCCGACAACGAGGCCGCCGAGGCCGAGCTCACGCTGGCGCTGTCCGACATCTCAAGTGCCGTCACGCACTGCAAGTTCGAAGCGTCCGACTCGCAGGGCGACGAGGTCGTCCTGCTCAAGATACTCGAGGTACTCGACGTCCTCGTCAAGCGATGGGGTGGCCGTGACGGCCGGACGCTGCTCGGCGACCGCGAGGTGTGCGAGATGCTCGAGACTGGCCTCGGCATGTGCTGCCAGATGCGGCTGTCAGGTTCGTCCTTGCCCCCGAGACTGTGGCATAAGCCTGCACTTGAAGCTCGCTAAGCTGACCTCTCTCTCTGGCTACTCTTTCGCAGAGCTGCTGCGGCGGACGGCCGAAAGCACGGTCCAAACGATGGTCCGCATTGTTTTCGAGTACCTCAAGACGCTCGAGCCGCCCTTGCCGAGCGAAGCCCCGGCTGAGCTGACGGCAGACGTCGAGTCGGTTCCGGCGACGAACATCATGGACCCGACCGGCATCGCCCTCGCCGACGAAAGCGTCCCTGAGCCAACGCAGCCGGCGGCTGACGTCGCACTGGCGCCGAGCGAGCAGCAAACGCCGACGGTGGAAAGCTCCTTCCTGCCGGCCTCTGGGCCTCTGCCGGAGGAGCCCGTCGAGCAGGTCGCACCGGCCCGCTTCGTTCCTTACGGCCCGGCGACGCCGACCGAACTCATCCGGGTCCTGATCACGCTCCTGAACCCCTCCGACCCGCAACACACCGACTCGATGCGGCTGGCCGCGCTCGGCATCCTAAACACGGCGCTTGAGGTTGCCGGCACGCATCTCGGTCGCTGGCCCGAGATCTCCGGCATGCTCTCAGACGAGGGCTGCAAGTACCTCCTCCAGCTCACGCGGTCCGACTCGCCCGCCCTCTTCAGCTTCTCGCTCCGTGTGACGTCAACCATCTTTGAGACGATGCGCGAGGGTCTCAAGCCGCAGATGGAGCTCTTCCTGTCGTACCTCATTGACCGACTCACGCCGCCGCCCTCGGCTCTGCATCCGTCGCAGCGGCCGACGTCGACGCACGGCTCGACAACGTCATCGATGGACGCTAACGACGACAAGGCCGACCTCGCCATGGACGTCGCACCCCGCTCGCGCCACCCGGTCGGCGTCGGGCTCGCGGCGAACGGCGAGTCGCGCGAGCTCCTGCTCGAGTGCCTTGCCCAGCTCGCGCGGCACCCCTCGTTCCTCGTTGACCTCTGGGTCAACTACGACTGCGACATGGACTGCGAGGATCTCTTCGAGAAGACGGTCGGCTTCCTGACCCGGGTGCGTCCGGAGCTTCTGACGAGCAAGTCGCTTGCACCGGCTGACCCATCCGCTTTGGCCTGGCAGGGCATCTACCCCTCGCATCCGACCGCGGGCTACCCGCAGCAGGTCGACTCGCAGTTTATCTGCCTCGACATCCTGCTTGCCGCCGTGGGCAACATGGCCGACCGGGTAGAGTCTGGCGGTGCTGCTTGGCCCTCTGTGCGTCTCCGCGCGCGATCTTCAGCCTTATGGCACGATGACCATATTAGCTGACACCTCCCATATCGCACCTGCGCGGCAGACGTATCCGTCGTCTGAGACTTTCATCGCCACCAAGAACCAGAAACGGATCCTGCTCGTCGGTGCCGCCCGCTTCAATGTCAAACCCAAGGATGGGCTGGCCTACCTCGAGCAGCATGGCTTGCTCAAGGTCCGGCCGGGCCAGACCAAGGCTCAGGCCATCGCGACCCTCCTGAAGACGTGCCCGCGGCTCGACAAGACGCTTCTTGGCGACTACCTCAGTCGGCCCGACAACGTCGAGATACTGCAGACTTTCATGGGTCTCTTTGACTTCAGCGACGTGCGTCGATCACCGTGTTCTGCGCCCCTGCTCCGCTCATGAAGACAGAGCTGCTAACCATCCCGGCGCCCCGCCCTGCAGAAATCGGTGGCGGACGCCATGCGCGACTTCCTCGAGGCCTTCCGCCTGCCGGGCGAGTCGCAGCAGATTGCACGCATCACCGAGACGTTTGCGGCCATCTTCTTCGCTGCCAATCCTGGTACGCAACCCCCATCGCGGCCTTTGCGACGACGTCTCTTCGTCAGCTGACTCTCCGATCGCCGTCCTCCGTCACCTTGTTACAGGCGAGATCAAGTCTGAGGACGCGGTCTACGTCCTCGCGTACTCGATCATCATGCTCAACACGGACCTGTTTAACCCGCAGAACCGCACACGCATGTCGTTCGAGGACTACCGCCGCAATCTTCGCGGCGTCAACGCTGGCGCCGACTTTTCGGACGCCTTCCTCGTGCGTCCACTTTACACTTGTCCCACGCGGCCGCGTCGTCCTTCTCTCGCTGACTTTCGATTTCTTGGCTACTGCTCCAGCACGAGATCTACGACTCGATCAAGAAGCGAGAAATCATCATGCCCGAGGAGCACACCGGCCAGCTCGGCTTCGACTATGCCTGGAAGGAGCTCCTTGCTCGGGCACCGAAGGCTGGTGCGGCCTTCTCCCCGCAAGAGAGTTCTCAGACCTGCCGCCGACTAATCAGCGGCGTCTACCTCTGTATCCCCTTTAGGCCCGCTCCTCTCTTGCAACACGTCGGCGCTGGACGCCGACATGTTCACCGTTGTTTCGAAACAGGTCGTCTCGTCGATTGCCTACGCCTTCACGACATTCAACGACGACTACGTCGTTCAACGCTCGATCCACGGCTTCCGGCAGCTGGCGACGCTCGCCGTCTCCTTCCATCTCCCAGAGGTCTTTGACCATATCGTCACCGCCCTCTCGCAGAGTACGTCCCGAGACTTGCAAAACCAACCTGAAACAGACGACTGACCGCCTTCCCTGCGGTGATCAGCGACCGGTCTGCTCGATGACCGTGACCCGTCGCAGGCGTCGCTCAACAACCCGGTCGTCGAGGTCGAGGGCCAGACGCTGACCGTCTCAGGTCTCTCGGTCCGCTTCGGCATCAACGTGCGCTGCCAGCTCGCAGCCGTCGTCCTTTTCACGATCGCGAACGGCAACGGCAATTTTGTCCGTGACGGCTGGATCCAGGTGCGACCGCTCCTGCCTTGGAGACGCCTGGGCCGCGAGAACGCCGATACTGAACCCCGTTCGCCACCATCCAGATCTTTGAGATCTACCAGACGCTCTTCCTCCACTCGCTCCTGCCAAAGCCGATGCTTCAGATGGAGGACTTCCTCGGCGGCACGACCATGATCCCGCTCCAGGTCGCCCTCCCGCCAGACCAGCAGAAGCCGCGGCAGAAGGACGTCGGCTTGCTCTCGACCTTGTCGTCATACCTCCTCAGCCCGTACGGCTCCAACTCGGACACGCCCCGCGTCCCGACTTGCACCGACAGCGAGGTCGAGGCGACTCTCTCGGCCGTCGACTGCCTTAACTCGTGCCGATTCGAAGAGCTCTACGGCCAGATCATGTGCGCCCCGACCCTGGCACCGCAGCTTGCGTCCACAGGACCTCGAATCTTGACTGACGCACGCTTCTCCTGCATCTTTCTACAGCAACCTGAAGCCTGGAGCTCTTCTGTCTGCCGTTCGGGCGCTGAAGGACCTTGCCGACCGACGAATTACCGCTCAAGCTCAGCCGCAGAAGGGCAATGGCCGTGGGCGCGATACGCCGACGATCCGCGGTGGCGGTGCGCCGGCTGCTGCGCCGTCCCAGAACGCCTACGACCCAGCCTCCGTCTTCCTGATGGAGATGCTGGTCAGCATCTCGAGCCGAGCAAAGGCGCACGTCGTCGAGACCTGGTTCGTCCTCGCGCGGATCGTCCCTCAGGCAACTCTTGCTCCGAAGCTGACACACTGTGCGACAGGCCGCTCGTGTTTGACCACCTCTCGCACGTCCTGTCGACGGCTGAGAGCCACAGCATCTTGCTCATCGAGCGAGCCGTTGTCGGCCTCCTGCGGCTCTGCTCGGCAATCTCGAGCGAGGTGAGCTGCTCCCTACGCGCATAGTTGTCGGCCCTGTGCTGACAGTCTGCTATACTTGAACAGCCCGCCATGGAGCGTCAGCTCGCCTCTGCCGTGGATCTCCTGCGAACCCTTCCACCGAGCATCCTGAGCTCGGTCGTCGAGGGCACCGGTCAGAGCGCCGAGGACCTCCTCCGCAAGCTCCAGGGCATCGAGTCGGAAAGCGCTGCTACCGTGGACGCGGCCGCGCAAGAGACCGAGTTGGCCGGCGTCCAGCCTAAGTCGGCGTCGGCAGGTGCCACGGTCGACGGTGAGGCTGCTGCGGAGCAGACTGCAGAGAAGGCTGGCGAGACGCCCGGCCCGGAGCAGGAGACCGCTGCTTAGTGGCGCCTTACGCGCTCGTGCTATAGATATCTCGATCTCGTCCCTCTTGTGCAGTGCAGCGCTAGGCTGTGGTCTGGTCAGGGTCAAGGTCTCCTGGGTACCGATAGGCCTCTCGACAAGCTTAGACGACCCGTTTCTTGAATTCCTGGCTCACTGCCCGGACGCGCGCCGCTCTCGCGCTCGCCCGGGACCTCGTCCGCGAGCCCTTGAACTCCGAACCGCGCCTCCTCCCGTCGACCAAGCTCGCCCATCCCTTCACCGACCTTGCCTCGCTCGCCGCAAATGGCCCTCCGTCTGTTCCCTCAGGTGTCGCGCTCGCTACGGGCCGCGCCGCTCGGCTCGCGCGCCGTCTCGCGGACGCCGGAGCAGCTCGGCATCTTCGACTGGATCACCCGTCGGGCTCAGCCCCAGGACGTCCCGCACGCCCCGCCGCACTCGTCGGCTACCCCGAGCGGCCAGCAGGCCAAGGTCGATGGCGCCGACGAAGCTGCCACTGATAGCGCTCCGGTAGACGCTGCGCCCTCGTCACCAGAGGTGTCCCCGGCCGACGTTGCCTCCTTGCCGAGCGGGTCCGCCGAGCCGATCGTCGACGAGTCGCCCGTCGCCTCTTCGAGCAGCTCGAGCTCCGCCCCGCCCACTTCGTCGCCTGACGATGCACACATGCAGCCGGCTGCTTCCAGTCCAGCACCGGAATCCACGTCGGCCGCCGCAACGTCCTCGGCCGCCGAGTCGTCTTCGAGCGTGCAGTCGTCCTCGACCGCGGAGTCGTCCTCGACCGCGCCCTCCTCCTCTTCCTCCTCCTCTTCTGCGTCCTCGGAGGCGCCAACCCCGCACTCCAAGTCTCCGGTCCCGCTCGATATGAGTCTTTTCGGCTCGTCCGCCGGCGTCAAGGTCACGTCGGCCGCGCCGCTCCCTCCTGCGCCGACGTCGCCGACCTTGCCCGCCTCCACTTCGTCTACTTCCTCCTCGGGCAGCGTCCAGTCGTACTCGCCGCCGCCCAAGACACCCTCACCACCGCAGCCGACGGCTGGCGAGCGCTGGGCGGCCATCAACGAGACGCGCAAGGCGCAGCTGCATGCCCAGAACGCCCAGGCTGGAGACAGGTACACCGGCCGGACGATGCACTTCCGCCCAGGCGACGTCGGGCGTGCGGTCGGTGTGATCCAAACGATCGTCCGGACAAACGACATCCGGACCGAGCTCGTCCGGAACGAGTACTTTGAGGCCAAGCCGCTCAAGCGGTGGCGCAAGAAGCGCCAGTACTGGGCCGACTACATCACTGTCGGCGTACGTCCTTCCAGCCGTCTGGCGGGCGTCTTCTCGCATTCCGACGCTAATTGGCCTTGCTTGCACTTCGGTAGATGCGGGAGAACGTCAAAACCGTCAAGATCCTCCGCGACCGCAACCAGCTTCCTCGCCGATGAGCCTCGCTTATTGGGCCGGAGGAAACCTGACCAGGAGGGCTCGAGGGGGTTGGCGATCGCAATCCTCATGTTACCTTCGCAGATGCGACGCCAGAAGATGGACGAGTCAGGTTGCGACGCGGGACGCCAGTGGGGGGAAAGCCCCCCTCGATGCGCCGCTTGGGTGCCATCACGACCGCCGGCTCCCCGCCCTCGACCGAGACTGGCGAGTCGACGGTCGAGCCGAGGACGTCGAGCGTCGAGAAGGTGCCTCCGCGCTGGCTCGTCGTCAGCGCGAAGGTTGCTGCCTCAAGTCTGCCATCGTCAGGCAGGTCGTCAACCTCGGCGGCTGGACCGCCTGCCGGCAGAGGCAGCACGGGCGTCGCGGTCGGCGGCGCCCGGAGCGCGACGGACGCCTCGCGCAGGGCGAGCACGACGTCGGGTGTGAGCCGAATGTCGAAGAGCTCAAAGAGGAAGCGGCGGATGGGCAGCCGGTGATGATTGGTCGAGACGACGTGCAGCGCTCGGTAGAAGAGCGGGATTGAAGCAAACAGCTCGTGGTGAGACCGCTTGAGCCGGTACAAGGCTGCGAACGATGAGGATGCTTGGACGTGGTTGCTAAGGTTGCCGATGGCGAGCAGGACGCTGCGCTCGAGCGCTGACGTGCAAGGTACGACCTGGAAGGAGCCGGGCTCGCCGAGCTCGGCTGGCTTCCAAGGAGGGATCTTGATGAAGAGCCACGCCACGGGCACCAGCAATAGGTCAGACGCCGCGCCGACAGGCACCGTCGCGGGGCTTCGATGACTCACGAAGGTGAACTTTGCAGGATCGGACGGCACGCAGAGGCCGACCGGCTCGCCCGTCGCCGAATGGGCAGCTTCCCAGCCAAACTCGAGCAGGAAGTCGGCGCCCGCGGTCGTACACGCAACGAGGCCGAGGATGAAGAAACACGTCCTGTACGTGAGTGTCGAGCACGGAACGTTAAAAGCTTAGCCTGACTACGACGGAAGGGGGCGCCTGCTTACCCTCGGACCGAGAGCACCGGCGACTGCTCGGCGATCTCAACGATCGTCACGAGCAAATCCTCGCCTTCAAGGAACGGGAAGCCACCCGAGGTGGCGCCGATGCTGCCCTGGAAGGCGCGGGCGATCAGGGCTGTCAGTGACGAGCGACAGCGTAACGAGGGGCTGCTGTCAGCAGGACGCACGACAGCCCAGAGAATGCTCTTGAGTTTGTTGATCACGTCCTTGTCGGCGGCCTCAAGGCCATGCTGGCGGATGAACTGGGCAAATTCGGCAAAGTGGCCCTTCTCCTCGAGCATCCGGCAGCCTTCGGCCGTCTTGGTAAGCTCGCCGTAGAAGTGGGGCGGAGCCGTTCCATCAAAGACGCTGCATGAGAGAGTGTAGACGACGCTGATCAGCAGAGTCGCCTCCACCACCCAAGGAATGCCCGCCTGAGACGCACACTTGGTCATCCGGATCCTCGTTCTCGTCCGTAAAAAGGACGCTCGAGACGTAGGCCTCGACCTGGACGGCATACAATTGGTTGCGCTCCTGTCGAAAGCAGTTCGCGCAGCCCGTCAGAGTGCTGCGCGGAGGCTGCGGGACGATGCACACTAGTAGACTCACATGGAACCAAACGTCCATCTCTTGGTCGAGGTAGTGGGCCTTGCGCAGGTACTGGAAGCCGACCGGGGTTGAAAGAAACCTGGCGAGGAAAGGAAACGTCAAAGTGGTTCATCAAGTGGAGCTGAATGATGAGCCGTGCGAGAGAGAAAGACCGACCTCAGCAGCAGCGGGTGTCCCATCTCACCGAGATGATCGAGGAAGGGCCGCATCCGGACGACGAGTTCAAGAGCCTCGCTCGATTCGCATGCTTCTTCGAGAAAGTGGACGGCCATCTCGCAGACCTCGGACGAGGGATCGTAGAGCTGCGTAATGAGGAGCTTCAAAGTCCACTCGTTAACCTCGTGCGCTGAGATCACAAGATCGCCGAGGCGCTGCGTCGCGTAGAGCCGGATGTGCTGCAGCCGGAAGACGAGCATGAGAGGGGTCAGTAATCGAAGGCGAGGTCGACCCTGCGAGCAGCGAGACTTACCATGTAGCTCGACGTAAGTGCTTTTGACAAGATGACTCGCGAGTGGCCGTCTCTGAACGGGGATCGCGCCGAAACATTAGCTAGCAGACACCAGACGACAGGCGAAGGTGTGTAGGCGCACGTCGTGTAGTCGAGATTGTCGATGATGGCCTTGACGAGGTCCTCTCGGCTGCGGAGATCGCTCAAGTGGTAGAAGAGGGTGTATAGCTTGAAGCGTTCGAGAAGCCTGCGAAAATGTCGGGCTCAAGGTCAGCGAGGAGAGCTTCTACAGCGCGGAAACCGGGCCGCACCTGACGCCTTCCGGATGGCGATTGAATGTGCCGAAGAGCTCAAAGTAGCCGAACGAGAGCGTCTCGGCGTAGCGCTCCTTAGAAAGGAACGGATCCGTCTTGAAGTTGCCCTGATACTATACCGCAGGAACGCAAGCGACCACGGCCGTCAGCGTTGTTCAAGGAAACGCAGACGTCGAGCGCAGGTTCTGACCTGGTCCAGCTCCGTCAGGCAGTCATAGAGCTGCGGCAAGAGTGGGTCTCCCGCCAGGAAGGCGATGCCGTCTGCGTTCGCGAGCAAGGTTTCGACGAGCGCGCACCCGAGGCGAACCCACCGCAGGTTGGGCTGCGCAGAAGAAGGGGGCCGGTCGGGTCAGATCGCGCACTGCTCAGGCTCATCGAACGTCAGAGGGACGCATCGTACCTTTGTCCGCTTGATCGCCGAGAAGCGCAGGTTCAGCGGTTGGAAGAAGGCGAGGAGACGGCGGCCAAACTTCGACGCTTTGAGCGCTTCCTCGAGCCGCCGAGGGTTTAGCAAGGGACCTTGGATGGCCTCCATGATGGCGTCAAAATTCCACCTCGTGTGGTCGCGAGAGAGCAGGACCTGTGTGGTGACCTTGAGGTCAGCGGCGAACGTGCGCGACATTAACCAAGCCCTTCGATCGTACGCACGCCGGTGTCGTTGAGAAGCATCTGAAAGTACCGGTCGTCGACTTGAAGGCCCATGCGAATCTTGACACTTTCGACCTGCCGTTGCCCGCGTAGCAGCGGATCAGGGACGGAGTTGGACCGCGCGCGCTTGATCGACTGTGGAAGCATTGCCGCCTGCACTTTCGTTCGCGTCCGGTTGAGCCGATGGATGGCCGCCAGAGCAGAGATGGCCTTGTTTTTCTGCAAAGGCGAGTCGAGCCGGGCAGCGTGGGTGAATAATCGAGAAAGCGCCTGTGCCAAAAAAAAGGTGGGACCGCAGGGTCAGCTGACGCGCGTGTTGCAGGAAAGCGGCGACGCGCACCTGAGCGTCGGCGGCGATGCCGCCTGGAAGGAGCCTGTTGGCGAGGGCGAGCACCTCACCGATGAGAAAGGTAGCCTTGCGCGACAAGACGTTGTCGGCCTCCTCGATGACGTCAATCAAGGCCTGTCGAGGACGAAGGCAGTCAGGAAAGAGAAAGCAGAGCAACCAACCGGCGGGATGACGCACGTCCAGAAGACCGGCCCTGAGAAAGATCTGGACGAGGAAGGAGACGTAGTGATCGATAAGGTTGAGCTTCTCGGGCGTATGCTCATCGCCGCCGCTGGACCCATCCGCGCCCGGATGTGTCTTCAGGTTTTTGGAGTAGACTGGAACGAGATCACAAGCCGTGGCCGACGATCGTCAGAGAGGACCAAGGGTTGGAGAGCATGCTCGGAGCGGCCGCACC
>Ga0308160_10001353_pt1 | contig 35066 bp, 53 predicted proteins | sample PhyFR1_FD_201036 | JGI IMG/M metagenome (GOLD analysis project Ga0308160, IMG submission 201036) | Phyllosphere microbial communities from UC Gill Tract Community Farm, Albany, California, United States - DLSLF.R1 | ecosystem: Host-associated > Plants > Phyllosphere > Unclassified | place: USA... | reverse complement strand
TCAATACAGGTCCGGACCTGATGTCAGCTTGACATGTCTATGAAACGGCCAGCTTACCTGTTGTCCAAGCCATCAAGCGATACCGCCTTTGGACTGTAATTCGCCCTTAGACGAACCAGAGCTCCATGGATCGGTTGCGTGATCAAGACACCTATACAAGATAGGATGACCATGATCAACATGGCTAGGATGAGTGTTATGATGAACTCGAACATCTTGATGTGGTGTATGGTATAGAATGACGAGGGAGGAATAGAGTAGACTGCCAGCACCGCACCGTCACTGCGCTCGGCCCATGTGTCCGGGGGAATATATACCGTGGGAAATGTGGGGTAATTTGATTCCGGCTGTCGGAGTACACGGCCCGAGATCCTAAAGATAAGGCTGACCTCCCCATTCTTTGACTTTGTACTATACTTGCAACGATGCCAAAGCTACTCATGTAAGCTAACGATCCTGCGTCGAGAGCTGACAGAAAGTACCCGACACGTAGGCGATGACGCCATGAGAATCCTAGAGGACGCACCATTCGATATAATCCTCAATCCAGAAAACGCACAACCATCTCGAGAATGGGTTCTCAAGCACTTGGCCGACCCAGAAGTCTTGGGGGCATGTATCATGCATTCTCAACCATCTGATAAAGTCGACAAGGAGTTTCTGGACGCCTGTAATCCAAACCTGAAAGTCATCTCTACTTTCTCGGTCGGTTATGGTATGTCCCAGTCGGATTGTTGGGGCTGATGATAGATCATATCGATGTTCAAGCTGCAGCAGCTAAAGGGATCAAGATTGGACATACTCCCGGAGTCTTGACTGCTGCCGTATCGGATATCTGCGTCATGCTAGTCTTGATGACGATGAGGCGCGTAGAAGAGGGTATTGCATTAGTGAAAGCGGGAGAATGGCCCCAAGTCCCCTGGAGTCCATTCGTACTATGTGGACCATCGATCTCGCATCCTTCCCTCACTCTTTCGTTCCTCGGATTCGGCAGGATATCTCAGGAGACATTAAGGAAGTTATTGGTATTTACCAACCGAGATGCCCCGCCCATTGTTCAGTACACCTCCAGTCGAGCTCGACCAAATCAAGCAGAACTCGATGCGGACTTTTCCAAGGAATTCGGTGTGAAGGTGGAAAGGGTCGAGATCGATCAATTGGCAAAAGAAGCGGATATCTTGGTAGTCCTATGCGACTTGAACCCGTCAACGACAGATTTAGTAAATATGGACTTTTTAAGAGAGATGAAGAAATCGGCTGTTCTTGTCAATGGAGCTAGGGTAAGCTCATACTCTCCCGACATGATAGCTGACGTGTAGGGACCAGTAATCAATTCGGATGATTTAGCGGATGCTCTGGAGCAAGGGGAAATTTTCGGTGCTGGTTTAGATGTCATTACGGGAGAACCAAATATTGGACCTGATCATCGTCTCGTCAAGGCAAAGAACTGTACGTTCACCTGTATACCGGAGGAATGAGACTGATAACAGGCGTCGTTATTCCACACATGGGATCTGCGGACGTGGACACAAGAAAGAAAATGGCCGAGCTCTGTGAGCTGAATCTCGCTTCCCGCAGACACAGCTAACATCAGGCGTCCGAAATGGAATCAATGGTGCAAAAGGCGAAGCACTCCTAGCGGAAGTCAAGCCATGAATAGATACATACTTGCATAACGTATCAAGGCCTGAATACCAGTGTAGATATGCAACGACATGGTGCATCCAGTCTTAATTCCCTTGGCCTACCACCAAGGCGGCCCCTGCCCAGGCTGCTGAGGCAACATTCCATTCCGATGTGCCTGATAATACCCCATTTGCGGACTAGGTAGCGGCTGAGTCTGAACAGCCACTGATCCACCCGAATGAGTCGACATCCCGTCATTCTCAATAGGTGGGAAAGGAAAGAATGTATCCATATAATTCGGGTCCATGAATAAATTGTATCCAGGTTCAGGCTATTATCAGCTCCGTCAACGTGGGGGACATACGATTTGAGAAGTCTCGGGACCATTACCGTTGGAGGCTAGTAGTTGTTCGGCATATGAGAAATCGAGAGCTGGGAAGAGTTCACTTGGTTGGCGCTCGAATGTGAATTTCGAGTAATCCGTCGTTTGAGTCTGAGATGATGCCGGGGTAGGCTGGGAGTTCCAGTTGGGCACAGTGGTGGCGCCACTCTTTGGTGATCCAGGCCTGGAAGCGGGGGGTAGTAGCTTGTTCCGTCTCGCTTTCTGAATGACATCCCTCAATAGCGAGGCGTATTGGAATCCGGGTACTGTCATTAGCATTCCTCCATGTTCAACCCGCGTAGTCACGCACCTTGAGAAAGCATGATTGCCAACTGCTCGACATCCTTTCCGATCCGCCTAGCATCGACCACTTCCGGCACCAAGCTCGTCATCCTAATTAAGAATCTCGAAGCAAAAGCAGCAGAAACATGAGTAAACACATTTCCAGATCGGAATGTTCGTCGGTACTATCATCAGCTCCGCCAGTGTCACAACGTACAGTCTGTGACTTCAGGCACATATGAACGATGGTCTCGGCCGCTCGAACCGCTTTGATGAGGAACCCGCGCCTCTCTTCTGATAAATCCGTAACGTCCCGCCTTCGCCTTATACCATGTAGGATTAAAGCATTCGACAGCATTATGGAACCAGATTTTGCCGTGATGACTATCATTAGCTCATTGTATGATCGTGATTTGGTAACTCACGACCTTCACGGAGGATATCTCCCTCGGGAACCCCCCTGACTCGCTGGTATTCGTCCCAATAGACATGCCATGCTTCCACTTGCTCGTTCATCAAGCGCAGCTTCTCGTCGAGATTAGGCAAAAAATCGTTGTTTGGCGCAATCGAGAACGGTTGGTGAATTGGGACTGTCATCAGCCAAGTCCAGTGCGATGACTGCTACAATTGATAGGACTCACTCCTGAAAGCCATCATTTCGCAATAAGAGATTAACCGACTATCGCTCTTGATGGATAGCGGATGATCAAGAAACCGTCGGGCGTGCTTGATTGTATCTTCTCCGAAAGACCATGCGGGTCGACCATGATTGAATGCCATTTCATGTTCCATTTTGAACAGCTATCGTCAGCTTGGTCCTTGTATGGACGTACCGTTAACCAGACCCTAGCGCCCGTGACTAGCGGCTGCTCATCCTTCAACTGCTCGGGAGTCTTGTCGGCGCCCATACCAGTCCGGACGAGGTATGGTAAACACCTATACAATCCCATGTCAAGTGCCATCCTGACCGCATGGCCTCCTGCTCGCCATCCACTCGTATCCGCCCATGACGCTAGCACGACTACAATTAGCTCCATCGTTGTTTGGACGCACTTTGAGCTTGAATCATTTCCACCTTGGCGATGGGTGAAAAGAGGGTATGCATCGAGATCTTTTCCGCATGTTCCCTCGATTTCTTTTGGAGTTCACTCTCGGGGCCTGTCGTCAGAGTTGTTTACGGGTGGGCGTACCTCCTGCATCACTGATTTTCGATCCGACTAGAATGAGTGTGCTTATGGAGAATGGCGATCTTTTTCGAAGACTATCATTAGTGCTGTCTTGACCTAGACTCACCTCTCAAAAGTGTCCACCGCTGGATCATAGCATGGCATAAAGATTGCAGCCTCCGAAAAGAATCTTCAATCAGCGCTGCCTTTCGTTGAACTCACAGTTCCACAAGCTCCTTCCCTTTCTCCTGGGTACAATAACCCAAATCGACAACATCCGGAAAAGCGTGCATCTTATCCCCCCTCTCTACAGGATACGGCATCTCCAGCCCCAATTCCAACTCGGTACCCACCCTCGTCGAACGCCTTTTCTTTGCGTGTCCAGGCGAATCGAAATCGAATGGGATGTGCGAAGAAGGTCTCTTGACGGGTGATCTCTTTGATTGATCCATATGTCCATCTGCCTTTAACCTCGCCGCCTCGGCTAATGAGAGCATATTGTCGAATGGCGCATTCATTTGTGTGGGATTCAATGGGTCTTCATCGTCGTCGTCGGATCCTGGAGCTGTTGAACCGTTTTCGACGGGTGGTTCCCACTTTGGACCATTCCCGTTTTCGACAGGTGGCTGCCACTTATTCCCTGGGGCCCACTTTCCATTCTCCTGTGGTTCCCATCTCTGCTTTGGCTGTTCATACAATACCGGACTTGGGCCCTGTAGGCTATTCGCTGGAGATTGGTGTATCCTCCCAGGCGCGATTCCTTGATTCGGGTACTCTGGATAATCTTTCATCAGCCCTTCCTCTCAATCCCTTCTTGCATAGAGCTCACTTTGCGGTACGCCCCTCTGTAACCTCACAAGCTCAGTCAGAGTAGATTGTAACGTCCCCATCTGATCCTCCATAAACTTCAACCGGCTATCATCAGTCCGGCCCATTCACTCCCTACTCACTCTTCCACTTTCGAAGCCTTTGATTTCCTAGGTCCATCAAACGTACATTCATGACCCGATTGTCGACATCGATTACAAGGTGGTTCTTCTTTACCAATACATTTCATCTTCATCCTATGACAGAAGTCCTACTCATCAGTGATTGAAGGTCTTGTGACTTACGCATGCTCCTGTTCATTAGCTATATCCTCAGGCAGAACGTACGATTGGCAGTCTTCCTAATGCCCGACTTGTCATCGTCTTCGGGAGATGATCTCTCACTATAACTCCTCTCTGCTTGCATGATTGATGCTTGCTAGATAGACAATAGAAGTGCGTTAGCCCTGGATTAAGTTGTTCCGAGGGAAGTCGAACACCGGGCAGATCGGGCCGTATTTCACGTGGGTGAGTGTGGCACTTTCGGGCCGATCGTCACCAACAAAGCTGATAACCATAGAGTTGTAGTTGAACACATGAGGAGCCTATACGAGAAGAGAAGTTATACATACGATCTCTGCAGCGGGGCACACTTATTATTATCTTCGATAAAACTATACGAGGAATCACTAGTGTAACAAATAGGGGTTGAGAAAAGGATTAGGTTATATGTTACTTGCGAGCGGAACATCTCTCATCGCCTTAGCCTGAGCGCCACCCAAGCTAGGACTCGATAGCCTACCACAATGGCAATGATATAACCCGCGTATGCCCCCAAATGGCCTTCAGTGTAACCATAATATTCGAGCACACTCTGGCCAGAGATCGTTTCACCGTCGGCCGAAGGGAAGGAACATGCTGTCTCCCCGCACGTAAAGGTTTGATGTCGAAATTCGTTCCACATCATCGATCGGAACGTCCAGTTCTGATAATTGATCTTTGTGACCCACGACTTCCAGAAGACGTTCAGAATGTTCTCTGGAACCAGGAAACCGTTGACGACCATCCATAGGCCATTGGCAAAGGCGGTGAGAGCGAGTGCGACGATAAAGTTGGGTACGACAGAGGCAACAAAGACCACCATTGACTCGGCAGCGAGCAGGTCAAGGAAGAGGAAGCCGACAAAAGTCCAAAAGCCGGTAGCCGTGGGCCAGAGACCGACCATCCAGTAAGCGATGACGGAGAAAAGGGTGACAATGATGAATAGATAAGGGAGACCGATTAGGAAGTTGGCTATCAGGAAAGAAAGGGGACCGTAGAGACCGTTGGCGCGCTCTTTCAACATCATCGCTTGATCCTCAATGTAGGCGGGGATGTATGCTACCGCCATAAAGCTCAGGAAAGCGCCGCTGAAGAAGATAGCGGTTATACGAGCATTGATATCTTCCTGTGATAATCCCAATCGAAGCCAGGTTGTACCCATAAGAATAGCTAGGGCTGCAACATTAGCTTTGGCCTCTTTTCGAGTAGAAGATGGACTGACCACTGTACATTCCAACCCTGATCCAATACGCGATGAGATCTCGATATGACTTTATAAAGTTGCGGTGAAGGATATAAAAGGGTTGTTTGAATTGGGCCTTCTTGGATGGTTTACCAAGTTTCAGTTCGACCTTTGACGTGTCTTCTTCGAAATACTCGTTCGCTTTCCATGCACTGGTGATACCGCCAAGACGGGCTAGACCCTCCTGCTGATCTTTGGCAAAGTCGGTGTCGACAATTTCCAAGATCCATTCGGCGGGATTGGTCATGGTCGGCATCTGCAATCCGATGGAGGAAAAGTATTGGGCAATGTTGTTGCGAGCCCCACCATAGCACAGCTGACCTTTGGCCATGAGATAGACCTTGTCAAAGACATTGAAGGTCTTGGTGGAAGGCTGGTGGATAGACGCAATAACAATGAGCTAGTGATTAGTGACATCGATGATGTATATCAAAAGGTAACTCACTTTGTATTGTCGAGCTACCTCCTTCAGATAACATACGATCTCATACGACGCAACACTGTCGAGGCCACTGGTCGGTTCGTCGAGGAAAAGAATCTTGGGCGAAGTGATGAGCTGGCTCGCTACCGAGACTCGCCGCTTCTGACCACCAGAGAGACCTTTCTGGATAGGTGTGCCAATGATCATATCTTTCTGGTTGGTGAGGCCAAATGAAGAGAGGAGTGTGTCGACTCGTTGTTCCAAATCAGTCTTGCTGATTGATCTGACATAAGCAAAGCAAATGACTTTGTATAGAACAAACTTGCTCAGAGAGGCCTAGTTTGGCCGCAAACTTTAGGGTCTCGCTGGTGGTGATGCTACCGATGAGGTGATCTTGCTGTTCCACATAGCTGGAAGTTTGTCGGACGCGGCCGATGTCGGCGGGAGTCTGATTGATAAAGACATCACCTGTCATCTTGGCGCTCGGGGGCATCGCTCGGTGTGCAAGTCGATTGAGAAGCATAGTCTTGCCGGAACCAGAGGGACCCATGATTGCGACCAGCTCGCCTGTAATCAGCTCTGTACAACGGAAGACCGAGGGATACTCACCTGCCCTTGCAATACCACTGACCCCGGCGAGAAGGACCTTCTCAGGCCTGCCGCGTTGCGCAGGTATGGTAGCAGTAATGTCTCGCCATTTGAAGCTCGTGACAATGTCGTTGTACAGTCCAGGAATATCAACGATCGTCCCGGACTCGAGGTCGGAGGGGGTAGGCGCCATTTCATATAGATCTTTGTAGTATAATTGGGTGGCAAGGGTGATTGGTTAGTGGTGGTATAGTCGATTTGCCTGAAGGAATCCATCCTTGAGATCTAGCTCTTTAAATACCTTGGATGGTGGTAAGGCTGGCCGACGGCCAGATGGCATGACTGATCTGCTCACAGCCTGGCCGAGGCCGCACTCCTAATAGGCTTTCTCTTAGCTGGATGTCGTCTCAAGCTCTTCGGATAACATTGCATTCAATCGTAGGATTGAATTCGGACACTATTCGGATTCACCTTGACTTTCCAGAAGCCGGTTAGGGTTTTACCGTAGAAGAGTCTGCATGTCGCACATCCGGAATAGCAACGCGGTTACGTCATCCACTTTGTGAATTCCGAACTAATCTTATCGTATTATTTGACCATTCTACCCAGTCGTCAATGTGTTTGCAAGAGAGCCGGCCGGTATCCGCCTTATAGGAAAAAACATCTAGCGTTTCCCGCCCTCCTAATTGACTATTCGCAATGACCGCCTTGGAACCCGACTTCACAGCAGAGCCCACCGCAACAGTTGGTTCACCCTTGGTCTACGCGTTTTTCGATACGGCGACGTCTACCTGGACGTATATCGCAGCCGACCCTTCTACGAAAGATGCTGTCATCATCGATTCCGTCCTGAGCTATGACCCGGCCTCTGGCAGAATCGATACCAGCTCTGCGCAAGGTCTTGCTGCATTCGTGAAGCAGAAAGGCTATAGAGTCACCAGGATCATGGAAACCCATGTACATGCGGATCATGCGACCGGGGCCCTTGCCTTGAAACAGGTGAGGTAATTTGGATATCGAATGTAGACAAGCTAACATCAGCTACTCCCGGATGCTCCGCCCATCTATATCGGGCACAAAGTCACTCAGGTTCAAGAATCATTCGCGTCCACCTATGGATTCAAGCCCGCCGACTTTGACCAGAGCTTTGACGGGTATCTGGAGGATGGAGGTACATTCTCTCTGGGAAATATCTCGGTCAAGACCTTCGGATTACCCGGTCATACCCCTGACAGTATGGGTATTTTTGTCGGAGACAGTCTATTCGCTGGGGATAGCATCTTCTTGTACGTCGTGACTCGTCAAAAGTCATTGTTGGAATGTTGAAGATGACACTTTAGACCTGACGTTGGTACTGCACGAGTCGATTTTCCAGGAGGTGACGCGGCGCAACTGTACACCTCAATTCAGCGAATCCTTCAGCTTGGGGCAGATGTGCGGGTCTTTTCGGGTTCGTCACTTGTTTGATTCAGTCTATCCCGCTGAATGTATAGGCCATGACTATCCGAGCGGACGCGACAAGTCCTGTATGAGCCTTATATCCGAACAGGTGGGAAGCAACAATCACGTCGGAAACGGCATCACCGAGGCCGACTTCCGCTCAATGAGAGAGAGTCGGGACGCCCTACTAGGGACACCTCGTCTCTTGCACGCCTCCTTGCAGATCAATTTGCGTGGAGGTCGCATGCCCCTGCCCAACGCCGATGGAAAGCGCTATATATTGACGCCGCTCAGCGGTGAGATGCCCGCTTAAAGAGGATCGCTTTGTACTATGTATATACAGCTATGAATTGTACACCTCTCTTTCACCATTCTCTGATGAGAAACATTCAACTCCGCAGGCCATATCCATGTTCCGGCTGTTAAAGATTGACTATTCACCAGGGGTCATAGTCAGGTCCTTTGCCGTGTTCATACGTTTGCCAGATGGGCCTGCAATCTGCCAAGCTCTCCAGCAAGCATCATCGTTGATCGAATGGGGTTGAAATGCTTCATGTACGACTGTTGATCTATGAACTCTGAGATATGTCTGCTGAAAAGCCATGCGGGGTTGCCGTGGCGGTGAAGCGATTCGGACAAAGTACATAATACGATAATGCAAAATCGGAAGGTTGTACGGATTGTGATGGTATTCCGAAGCGCTTATAAATATTCAGGTCGTGATCTGTTCCAACACCGTGACGGCGTTCGCTCACTACACCAAAAGCAACGCTCCACTACTTAAGTGCAATATTCATATCCATCCCCCCCTCTTCTCTTTCTATCGTGAGATCTGCCGTCGAACAGTCAATCTTATCCGCTCAAATTTACCCCCCCAATAACTTAATCAAAATGTGTAGGCAGCTTATATGCCAGGCCTGTGGGAAGAAGACGTGGATGGGTTGTGGTGCGTATCATACACTCTCATGATAGCACGTTAATTGACCGATTCCAGGTCAGCATATAGAGACACGGGTACTTCCACATTCAGCTCAATACAGCTCTACTGATGACAACAGGCATTGAAGGACGTTGCTCTGGCAGAACGGTGTCCCGGATGGCAGACCGGCGGTAGTGGAGGATGCAAGCAGGAGCAAGTGACGTCGCCCAGTCAGTAACTAGCGTTCTACGATGAGCCCAGATCTCGGATCGGGTAGGGAACTAGCCCAGTGAATAAGAGCTACTACCGTCAATGTATCTCTCGGTGCCTAAAGTTTGTTCAGAGTCCCTAAAACTTCCTACCGACAGTGACTTTCATACCCATGACTTACGGATCAGCTTGAGAAAAGCTGTCTCACGAGGTTGGTCTTGATCCAGGTTGCGACCAAGTCGAATGTCTCGTGTGACGCCAGAGGCGGTGGAATCTGGCGGCTATCCGGGCCGCAGAGAGGTCAGTGTGTCCACCGCTTCGGAACAGGATTACTAAAAAAGCCGTATAGCTGACCAAAGCTCCGAGGTCTACAATTCTGGTGCCCGACTTGCCGTCCTGCCCGAAACGGGCTACCATATTGCTCTCCTTGCTTCGTGGGCTGGGTGACTCTGATGAATTCTAGTGATAGTCCCTGCGGGCGTAAGTCGAGCACCGGGCAAATCGGCCGTATTTGTCCGTGGCCGAGTGTGGCACTTTTGGCAAAGTCAAAGCTCAGTTATGGTTCACATTGTCACACCATCTTCCGTGTTGAACGCATGGAGCTCCTCCACATCGAGAAAGGAGGTTTGAATCACGCCACCACACAGAGGACACCATAAAATGCTCACCGCCTTCGGCCATCTATACGTCAACACGACTAAGAAGTGGAGCCGAATCGTCCTTCAGACTTGAGCCCTGCTTAGCTCACCTGAATTAGATATCAACCCTCCTTTGATCACACTCAGGACGAGGGACTTGGTTTGAGGGTGGTCACTAGCCTACTTTCTTGCCTCAGGCCATACTCATGGAGAACAAGAAGGACAAAATAGGAACGCCATTCGAAGCACAGTTGTGTGTCCCATTAATTCGGGTTACCATCCTTTCGGGCAGGGTATTCATGCTAGATGACTAATGCTTGGGCTCTTCCCTCCTTTTCGTAACACTCTCAAGAAGAAGCAGACCGTGTGTGCACCCTTCTTTTCGATGGCCGAGTGTTATTGTCTGGTCCTAACCCCTTTGGGCTTCGCTCTGACTGAATTGAGTATGAATAGGGGCTGAGAAATGGGAGTTCCTTATTCTTCCCCACAATTCATAAATCACCATCCCCTACCAAATAGCCCGTAATTGATCTAGTTCAAGCCAACCACCGCAGGATCCTAATCAAGAACCCCATGCCGGATCCAGGTTATGTTATCCCGTACGTCATTTCCTTAAACTGATGATCAATGGTCCCCTACTAATTGTGCCTCCTGGACTCACCTTGATTCAGCAGGATTCCAACGCTTGTGAGTATATTGGACACCTTGTTAGTTTCAAGCTGACATCAGCTCCCCACACCACCCCAAGGAGGAGTCAAGTGTCGACTGAACGATCTCCCGCCGAACTTGAAAATGAGGAAGGACCCGAATCGCTCAAATCGTCTAAATCGGGTTTGGACGCAGCAGAATTCAAGGCGTTGTATCCTTCCATCAACGAGGATGTCGGTTTCGACAATACCCAAGTTCTTCAAGATATGGTCGAGCTCGATAAGTCGATCGGGGTCAAAATCCCTCCAGCCAATCCTTCTCAGGTCAAGCGAGACAAGAAGTCGGCGGCAGTGGATACGGAGGATGATTTTTCGAAGGAGAATTATCACCACTCTACCTCGAGCCACACCACCTTCGTCCAAGGACTTACTCGCACTCCTTTCAACATTTTCGAATGTACCCCTTTCCTTGATTTTATCAGAGCTTTTGGCCTCGATTTCGCCGCTAAATGGCCGTCCCTCTCCGAGCTCCAGGAGAAGATGGATGATATCAAGACCGACTACCCGGGCTATATTTCCCGAGCCAACGCCAAGCATGCAGAGCTTTCAGCGGCACTTGGTCAGAAGGGGGTCAAGAAAGCTGGGACGAGGAGAAGCACCAGGTCCAAGAAGGGAAAGGGCGAGGAGAAGGAGAAGGAGCAGGAGAAGGAAAATGAGGAGGAGGAAAAGGACAAGGCCGAAGTGGTTGATGAGGGATCGGATGAAGAAGGGAGTCAGGCTACGGAAGCGATTCCGAAAGAGTCGAAGCAATCACTCGCCAATATCTGGCGACACCCTCTTGAATCTTGGCAGGTCACCTACCCTATCACCGATCCCGCCCCCAGAGTCATCTCAAACCGAGCGGCAAACAACGCCGCGTCCAAGGCGAGGACTGAAGCAGCCCGTCTCGCCAACCCTTCCTCCAACAAAGCCGCATCAAGCTCTGCAAACCGAAGAGCAAGACTTTCCATGCCCTTGCCCCCTGGATTCGTTCTTCCTCAACCCCCCGTCCCCACTCCCAATGCCGACGAACCAGCTCCTCAGGTTGTTCCTGTCTATGGCTGCGATGCTAAAAGTCTTCCACCGCTAAGGAGGGTACCACCCCTATTCGTACCGAACAAACGCACGAACCGATCTATCCATCTGTCCACCAGCTTATGGGAGTTTCGAATATCATCGCTCAAAACTACCTCGACCCGAGATATGCCCCCCACCACTCGCATGCTCTCATGGTGGCAAGGTCGGAAGGAGACGGTAGGGCGTATGTAGTATATAGGCAAAGACAAAGCTGACATCGGGTCTGGGGACATTTCACTCGAATACGTGGACGAGCGACACCGGTCTCCGCTCTCGTTCTTCACTGGGTTCTCGGCCGTCATCGATTCCGCCTCGATATTCGCTACTCCAGGTCTCGTCAATGTCGAACCATAGAGATATCTTCGGATTCGGTCAAGATCGTTCCTCATCTTCTCGAAAGCTTCCAGGAGCCAAAATGACCCGACCACATAGAGGTGTTCGACCTGATCAACAAATGATCATGGCTGATAAACTCGATACGATCATCCACTTCCCCCCTTCCTCGATATCACGACTTATCGTATCACCATCTCTCTCTCGGACATCCCCCGGCTGGACCCTCTTTTTCTTGACGTGTATACATGTACCGCTGAGATGGCTGGTATGGTGGTACATGTATACACGTCAGGAGAAGGATGGCTCAGACGGTTGATTTCTCGTAAAGGTGTATTTGTTATCGATAGACCCTTGTCTTCATAGTTTCCATTAGGTATATTAGTCTTGGGTAGCTATGTTGGTTATGTATAACATGATTGCGATATGTCTCCTATGAACCTGTGTTCGATGTCTATTACCGTCAATATGTTGTTTTCGTCTCATTTCGGCTGATCGTCGAATGGATTAGTGAGAAGTCGCTCGTACAAGCATCTGTCAAGGTGCAAATATGATGATATAACTGCATAAAGCAACATTTCGACTATAGCTACATATGAAGCTATACTTCAAGGAATTATAAAGTGTTTATTGAATTGAATGTAATATATGGGTGATTAAAAGTGGGAGTCGGAAGCTTGAGTAACGATACCGGAAAACCCGAAATCGACGAAAGGAATCAGGTCCTTTAGTTGCTGACGACGGTAGCAGCCTCGGATCGTCGGGGAGCGGCGTCAACAGCAGAGTGCTCGGTGACGGGCTGGGCGGTAGCGTCGTACTTGCCCTTTCGGCCGAACATGCCCTTCTTGACAGCAGGGTGGGATGCGACATCAGGGTGGTTGGCATCGGCGGCTCGGGGACCGACGTGAGGAGGGTTGTCGTAGGCGTGTACCTTCTCTCGGTCGGTGTAGTTGATGGCGTTGGCTCCATCAGAGAACTTGCCGGACTGCAGTTGGAGTCGGGATAGATCTTCCTTGGAGAGGAGGAACAAGTGGATGAAGAGGAAGACGGGCTTGGCGAGGACGTCAAGGATACCGTAGAAGATCATCTCAGAGTCGGCAGTAATGACGTTTCCACCATCGGCGAGACCCCAGGCGATGGGGTAGAGGAGCCAAAGGAAGGAGAGGATACAAGCGGAGATGGTGTATGCTCGCTTGAAACCACCACCGAGGTGGGAGACACTCTTCCTTCCGGGACCAAGGAGGACGAACCAGATGTAGACTTCAGCGGCCATTGCGAACGCGAACAAGCTGGAGTCAGCCAAAACCCTTGACGCATGAGAAACAGACGTACCCCCACTTGTAAGAAGAAGGAATCAAGGCACCAACGAGACCGGTGATGATCATGACGAGATCGAAGAAGATAACACTAAAGTGTCAGCACACTCGTGTGAGTCATGCATGTAACTCACGTCAAGATATCAGAGAGAGGGAGTCCAGTGCCGAGTAGGAGCTCCAAAAGCAAGGCGGGAGTGGTGACGGTCCAATCGATGTATCGGACGTACTAAAAGTCAGAATCCGCCACATTCGTACATTCTATGTTGAGCTCACCCAGATCGATCGAGTGGTACCAGCAGCGAAACCGTTGGCTCCAGAGAACTCGGTGGGGATGGCAGCTCGTCCTAAAGCGCTTGCTAAGCAGAAGTAGGCAACCGATGCAGTGACCTGAAAACGTCAGAAAAGCCTTCGCGATGATATGGTAACTAACCAAGATGATGACACCGAGCTGATGGAAGACTCGCTGACCCTGGGGTAGCATTTGAGACCATACAAGGGTGACCAACGCGGAGAGAAGCATGACTGCGAAGCATGCCCATAGCCTGATGATTAGCAGAGATCGAGTGGCGTGAAGCGCTGAGAGACTCACCAATCGGATCCACGCTCGGTGATGTCCTGAGTTGCCTCATAGTAGGTGTTGACGTTAACAGCGTTGTTACCCATCTTGATAGGTTGCTTGTTTGCTGGAAATAAAGATGAGAGATCGGATGAAGACTTTCAATGCTGACGACTCTTGTTTATATATCGATGAGATGCAAGGCAAAGGTGGACGTCTGCAATCTTCCTAAAATCCGTCAGCGATTCATGCGACGTCATATTACACAACGGCCGAGATGGGATAGTCTAAATTTGGACATCTATGCTTGAAAACAGGCACTAGACTTACTGTTTTCAACTTGAAGGCGTTCGGACGGCGTCGTAGATGCCGGTATCGCCGAAAGAAAGGCCTTGAAAGGTCTGTGAGACGTAGTCGTATTTCGCTAGACTGGACGGCTACTCAAGCCACCTGGGTCTGGTACCGTATTTTAAGCGATAGCCAGACGACCGGATGCATCAAGTGGGATCTGAGTCTTGTGGTCGATAGTGTTTGGTTGTTGATGACGGATGCGAATAGCTAGGGATCGAGGAGTTAGACGAATCTGGTCGATCTATTGTGATGCTAAGATGTTTTAGTGATGTCATTGACTGGTGCCTGGGCGCATCAAAAGTCAACAGGAATTCCATCTAAGCGGCTACGGGAATGCGGGTCTACGCGTGCAGGGCATGGGCAACCCAAGAATCCAGCAGTAACATCATGCATGACATGATGTTCACATCCCACGTAAGCCGGACGGCCCTCTGAGGCGGAATTTTAACCTCGCCAAGTTTCTCACATACCGTCGACTCGGCACTCACATTCGCCTGACGTCAATTTCTCACATACCGTCGACTCGGCACTGATGGATCAAATCCGCCTGACGTCAAAAGGTTGGTCTCTCGGGCTTATCTGTAGGGACCGACCACCGGACTCGTGGATTTAGTCCATGAGGACGACATGGTATTAAGGTTATGCTGCAGGCTGAACCCTCTGAACCCAGCCTGACTAAGCATCCAGTCAGCGTGCTGCTGATCATGACTTCCCTCTACGAGTGGCTTTGTAATCATGACCAAAGCCAATCATGATGAGATAATAGCGTGACATCAATTAGAAACCTATGACCGAATCGCCTTCATCCCCTCGTCAAACGGCTCACTATACCCGAAATGTCGTTGACAGGCATTCCCCAATACAGACGACATCAAAGTGCGTATTTGTGCATGGAAAACACGAACAGCGTATCGATCGTGATACAAATCACACTCCAATGACGACATCTTTGGCAGTCTCGACTACGTGCCGACATGTTCATGGGCCTTGACGCATGGGACCTGCTCATCATACTCGGTCTCGCTCAATATCAGCCTAGAGATTTCATCGCTGTAGTCGAATCCATGACGAAGAACCAAGTCAAATGACGCGAGGTTGATGACAATGGAAGACCCAAGAGAAACACAAGCGGAGAGCGGCGTTTCACCAATCCAGAAGCTCATCAAGTCAGGATGCATATACGACCCCCTGGAATCAACCATCTTGACAACGCCCAAATCGAACAGTCTGATTTACTCGCCGCAGCTCAAGAGATTGTAACTCCGCAGCGCTCCACTACGACCCATGCCCCAATCTACCCATCCGTTCACCAGCTCGTTGGAATCGCCAACGTTATGTCCAGAGAGTATCTGGATCCTCGATATGCACCTCACCATGCGCACAACTTTCTCTCCAAGTCGATGTCGACAAGACATTACAAGACTTGATGGTAATGACTTGTATGAACCACTACAAGGCATACTCGGAGCTGTTCCAAGACACCAAACGCCCATCGGTGATGGATCCATGGAACAAGGCGTGGAGTAAAGGCAGGAAGGTCACTGGACCTGATTTAGGGAATGGACCAGAAGTTACATATATCGATTTCACCCCGGAGTACGTTGTCTTGCCTACCTTAACAGTACTCGTGCTAACAAAAAGGGGACGTCGCTCTCATGCCTACCAAATGGATCGGAGACGCGAAACCCGATTTACCGAAAGTACGGGACACGATAGCCCACGGCCCGATTTACAAATCTACTATGATCGTGATCACGCCCTCATTTCAGCAAAGTCACCTACCGGTGTTCTTACGATTCCTCGACCAGAGTCGCTTCATCGTCATGGAGTACCCCCACTCCGCCAGTCTCGCTCAGCAGCATGACCTTTTACTGCTGTGCGAGAGTCACATGTGATCTGGCCACCACGCAGTTATCTCAATGACGTTCAACCAAAGCTTCCAACTATCGAGGGAGCACTTGATCGACGTTTCTCGTGGTTCGACGACGCAAAGACAACAAAGACATCATTAACGGTGGTCTACAACTGGGACAAGTTATTTCTAAATCGAAATCTCGCCAGGTCCAAATCCATGCTCAAGGACTCTTGGTTTTGGGAGCTTGTTGTATTGGGCGAGATTTACTATCTCCGTGACCGCAAATACGAACGGTCCCTTGTGACATAGAGTTGTGGGCGGCATGCCACTCAATACCGAGATTCAATAGGATAGCTGTCGAGCGAACTATGAGCGTCCCGAATGTCGTCAGTACAATGCTTCGTACTGTAAGCGGAGAGGTCGGTACGAGTGAGCTGACATCAGGAATCTGAGCGAGATGCAATCGCGCGCTATCGAGTTGGAAAGCCCGACTGATATCGATGAATCAATGCATTTGGGCGTCAAGGACTCCGCCATAGATCTCAAACTCGCATCTGCGCTTCGCCCACTCGTACACCCGCCTACTTCAGTCACTATTACCCGTGAACTGGCATCAAAGGTGTATTGAAACTTTGCAATCGCCTGGGCCGGTATCCAGACTCCAGCCTTCCGACGATACCTCGCTCATGCCCGACTTCTACAAGGAGAAGAGGGTTTTATCGCATTCCACAGAGGTGTCTTCCTGTCACTGGACACCATCGTCGGAAACCCGCTGCAGAGCAAAGAGGTGGATCATTGTACAGGGCAGCCGAAGACGATGATCAACCACTTGTTCCATAGGGCCAAGTCTTTCCCGGACCTTGTGAAAGGTAGGCTATTGAGCCAATCGAGTGGTCCAAGCTGACCCTTTAGGTGCTTATATTCTTCAAATGCTGTGCTTGCCCTACACCAAGGCACAGAGCGATTGCGATCCGTTGTAAGTCCTCCGCCTATCATATAAGTCTTGCTGAATGTCAGCCGCCCGACCGAGACGCTCTCGAAAACGTTTGTTCGTTTGGGAATGTCGACCGAAGAGCCGGATATCGCATCTGGCGCACAGCTCCCTCTCGCCAAGCTTACCAACAGGAGGACGAAAAAGAAGATCGGGATCTTTACCGACGGTAAATACGGTCAACAAGTTGATATAGACATCAACTACAAGGCATCTCAGTATGTAGGGCGCAAGTGCGAGATGACACTCTTCAATCCCAACGCACTACCACCCACACTCCTTGAAGGTATTCGACCCCTCATCAACCGCCCAAATATGGTCAACTCGTTCGAGTACGAAGCCGACCTGTTGATCTTCGAGGGTTGCTGGCGTCAATCCCAGACTTCAGATTTCCAATCTTATCTGGAAGCACCGCCAACCGCCAACCCTCCGTCCAAGGTCATGGTTAAACGACGAGCTATGGCGGTATTGTTTGATTTGTTCGGCGATCCTCCTCAAGAGTGGAAGAACGAGGCCGACGTCGAGCTGTCCAGCTATCGGAATGTGGCCAGATTCTTGTTCCACTTACGAAAGACAAGACCACGATTGGTCAAGCGTAAGTCTCCCGTTCAAAGGCAAAGCTCACGCCTAGCTGAGTATGGACATCAATTTCCCGCACAGGAAGAATCAGGGGTCAATCTAAGCGATGACCATGACAATGTAGCGTGAGTCCATCGTCATGACTTGACTGATTTGTAGTATGGCCGACCAACAAGAACCTGAGGATGAAGACGACGTCGAGGAGGACGAGGATGAAGATGCGATGATCCTAGCCGGACCTTATGGTCAAATTGAGAGTAACGCGGCTGTCGACGACGTCGAAGACAATTTTGCTCGAGTGACATTGGCTTGGAGAAGACACAACGAGTCATTGGCCAAGGAGATTATTGTAAGGGAAGAGCGATCTCAAGCTCGTGCCAAGTACGTACCATACGGCCGTCGACCTTCGGCTGACAAACAGGATGTCCAACTTTACCCCATTCTCCCCGTCAATACCCATTTCCAACAGCTTTTCGACCAAAGAGGAAATCATCCATCATATCACCGCCCGAATGGTGAAAGGTATCTTCAACGATGGAAAAGGCTATAGCGTCGACTTGGCTGTCGTGCGCTCCGAGGTCGAAGGGTTCGCAAACCGGAGGCTACGCGACAAGAGTCTCCAACAGCTCCGCCATCTAGAAGCTATCCCTTCCCTTACCGTGACTCCAGCGTTGATGGCGGAATGTGGCTTCATCCGAGATGAGGCAAAGGACCAGACATCAGTCATATACATCAAGACTGTTGTTGGAACGAAGGATTCGCTGGATCGTACGATAAAGCAGGGTCATGAGGGCTCTCGGGAATATGCTAGGAAGCTGAAAACATTCCTCTCGGACACGAACCGGCCGAATCACCTTCTCGATCTCCCTTCCCACCATACGATCCGAGATCCTCTACGTCCGACATTCTATCACATCGGACGGTACATCAATGGTGTGTAACCGCGAAGAAGGGGGGAAAATGTTTCACACTTCGATCCACTGGCTGGTGACAGACCATGGTCATCCGCCTTGTTCAACTCCCATGAAGACCACAGCTTGACACAGTATTGGCCTTTGGAGGACCACTCGGGGTTAGTTGGAGAAGAATGGTACCGGCAGATGGTAAGTCCTCCTGTCTCGAACATCGATTATTACTGATGGTAGTCTTGGGATGAGCTGTTGTGGCTCTTTTGCATCATCAATCCTGCTCATACCAACGCCGCGTGGCCTGGTCTGGGACTCCCGCCCCCACCGATGTAAGTCGGTGATCGATCTGGCCGGAGCGCCATGCCTGTCGACAAGGCTAGACACATGCGAGAAGGGTATCTTCGACATCGCCTGTTGGAGTGGCAGGAGCCAGTGGACGACGGGACACTGGCTTGTTTGACCAGACTGGGTTACATTGGTGAGTTGTACCTACTACGACTCCGTACTGATGGTCAGGTTTTGAGCATCCAAGAGAGTTTCTGACCGACATCTCGAGCGGCGCTATCGACAATCCCGCTCGATTTATGGCCTCTCTCGCTACTCCAACGAATGAGTTCTGAATCTGCTACAAGCGCGACCCATGGGCACCCAAAAGTCCGTCTCTGAGCGGCAGATGCGAGTATCGCCATTGCGTCTCTGAGTACCAGTGATGAAGCCTTGGCAAGAAGTGTTCTCATCGAACATGACCGACCAGCCTCTCACTCGGGAGTAAGTTAACATCGTTCATCTGTACATTAGCCTGATGATTAGCGAGATCAACGAATTGATGAAACGGTGGATTGACGATGTGAACGCCGTGAACTATGCTACCGAGGTCATGCTCAGTGTGCCCGTTGCAAAACCAAGACTATCGCTCTTTGTCGGAACATCTATGGTGATCCAATCCCATGGCATCGAGACAAGACGGCTCATTGACCAAACTTAATTCATCATAAAAGAATCTGGAGTTCGAAGAAGACTCCGATCTTGGGGTTGACCTGTCCTCTTGTCCACAACGTCCAAGTAGCTTCAAGATGGCGAACACATCGCAACAAGAGCCATGTAACCCTTTTCCCCGCTCGTTTTCCCTCCGTTTGCCAAGTATCGACGATATAGTGGGGATTGGATGTTGAGCCAAGCGACAAGGAACTTCCAGTAGACAATTTGGATCAGCTCTTTTGTAAGAGGGCGAGGTGGATGGATGAGTGGGCGCAGGGCGAGCGGTATGCCATTATCGATCGTTCGATCTTGAACGCCTGGTAGCATTGTAGCACCAAGAGCGCCTTTGGCAAAGCTCTCGATTGAAGCGTTGACGAGGTTTGAGGGGAGCCTGAAAGTCTTGCCCGTCTTGCCACTGGATGATGAGTACGGACGCCCAAGTGAAAGACAGAACTCAATTGGTCGTAGTGATCCTAGGTGGTCCCACTCATGCTTGGTAGGCAATCGAGTTGACCTGAACTAAGACATTACCTAACAGGTCAGCTGGAGCCGGAGGATTCAGAACTATACCTTTTACGACATGACTGTCCGCTTGACTCTGCCTCAGCAACCATTCCGCAAGTTTGGCCTTGGACATGGTGTGATTGTAGAACTCCTGTGTCGTGCCCCGTTCCAGCGCTCCATTCAACACGAATAGATCGGTACAGGTCTTTTTCACCCGGCTACTCTCCCCTGACTTTCCAGAATTGCGCAATTTCACAGATTCGGCAATGTCTTCTTGAAGTCCTCTGTCTGCAAGGATAACCACTCGACTTGAAGCCGTGTATAAACTCCTCCATGTCTCGTACTATAGAAGGCGCAGGCGGATTGCTGATGGGTCGAAGAGCTTGTACGATGGTCAGAGAGATGACGTCTGTTTGACGGCGGGTCTGGGCGCATCATTCATGTCGAAGTGATGTTTGATCTTGATCCGATATCATAGTGACTGTTCTCGTTTCGCAAAGCGTCTCTCCGGGAGCAGCTATATCGGCTTTCTTACCGTTCCTCTCTGATGGAAATGACCTTGATAGCTCACTCCCGGTGATATATCACTTCCCATCTAGCTTCTGCAGAGTCAAACTTTCTCTTTTCGACGATTCGTGGGTGTGATGATCATGTATGAACTTGATCCCTTCGCATTTTCCATGGAATTGATCCAGCACATGCGCCCGGCCTCACTCTCGTTCGACGTTGATGGGTACTAGACTCATGTAAGATGTCGATAAAGTGGCTGATTATGGCATGAGATGTTCAGTAACTTAAATCCGGAGGGCGACCAGATACCATCTCATGAATGTGTAGCAAGAAATTCCGTGATTTCCTCTCCTCGACCCAAGACCAGCTCCACACTACTCGGCGTTATGGTTGATTGATCGATAATGCCGTTGCATTGACTCGCGACCTCAATGAAAAGGGGATCCGGAGTAAGGTCCATATTACCCACAGAGATCTGGCTCTCCTTTTCACTGAAAGACGGGACCCGTCATCCTGGAGAAAGACTCTTGAAATTTTTGACAGCTTCTTTTGACCATACACGAACCCCCCTCTTACATCGCTCGGCGTTATGGAATACTAAATCGCTAATGCCGTTGCATTTGCTGGCCATTTTGAGTGACGTGGAACCTAGTGATTTAGCCATTGACGCGTGACAAGTCATGGACGTCAGCCTGGTGATGAAGTCTCCCCCTTGGCCGTACCCCGGTTACCGGACATCTGACCAAAACCAGGAAGTTTTGGACCATGTCGAATCGCAATCTGTTCTTACGACTGCTGATCTGGTTTTTGCAGAATCAGGTTGTACAGGCGCAGCTGAGGCGAGAAGTCGTCGCATTATGAGGTTCAACGATTTTAGTATGTTTCATGTCTTATGTGTGTCAGCGGCTCTTTGGCGGTAGGTCGGGATCCGTCAATGTGCTGGTTTTTGCGAAAACTCACCTTAATGGCACAGCAGTTCAGGCTCTCTTTGGTACTCCGGATCCCGGAATGACAAAATAGCGAAAATGAGTTACGTAATACATTCCCACGTGACACTTTCACAGATCGTCTCATGCAGCAGCAGTCAGCCTCTTTGAGGTTAAGACGGGATCCGTTTCAGTGGAAAAAGGGCATGGTGTCAAGTCGCTTAATAGCCTCCAATCACTTATTTATATAGCGTGATATGCATGAGTGTCGAAAGAGGATCCTTCTACCTCAGCCTTCCACATTATTCCCTATCTGTTCCCCTTTCCCTTCCCCTGTCAACATCTCGCATCTACCACAATCGCCTCTGTGATGGCATTCACAGTGACTCTTTGGCATCGATCAGAATATGCATATGCCTGACGATACTACAGGCAGACGTCGCGAAGTAGTTTTCGGGCTGTGACGCGCCGCTGCAACCGGCACATATCCGGTAGATACCGTCATCACCCCAGCCGGCCCGGCGGCACCGAGCCCGAATCAAAGTTCCTGTACAAAAGCAAGTCATTCACCAACATCACCAACCAAACACAATGGTCCTCACCAAGCCCTCTGCCTTCCTTGATAACCCATGCCTCACCCGAGAAGATATCGAGAAAGGATGTATCGCTCTCCTCGATCCTCTCGCTCCACATACTTCCAAGGGAGGAGCTCTAATCGATATCGGCTCAACGGCCGCTCATTACGATCTAAAAGCGGTAGCTCTCGAGACTTTTGCTAGGCCTCTATGGGGTCTGGCAGCATTATTGAATGGAGGTGGGGAATATGAAGGAGCAGAGAGGTGGATTAGGGGATTAGCAAATGGGACGGACCCTGATGGGGACGAGTACTGGGGAGCTGCTAAAGCAAAAGATCAGAGGATGGTCGAGATGAGTCCATTGAGTTATGCGATTGCCCTCAAGCCCGAGGTATTTTACGAAAATCAGAGTGATAAAGCAAAGAAGGATATCGCCGCTTTTCTGGAATCGTGTATTGGAAAGCCAATGCCTGATAGTAAGTTGAAACAAAGGCGGAGCTGATGATAGCGAACTGGCTATGGTTTAGAGTATTCGCCAATTTAGCTCTACGACGTATTGGGTCCGACAGATTCAATCCAGGTCAAATGGGCAAAGATCTCAAACGACTGGAAGAATTTCAACTCCCAGCTCATCCACCTACAGGAGACGATTCTGGCTCTTCGGGATGGTCACGAGACGGTCCCGAAGGAGTCATGCAGCTCGACTACTATTCTTCTTCTTTCGCTATCCAGACTTCTCAGCTCATCTACACAGTCCTAGCGCCAGAGGATACCGAACGATGCAGCAGATACAAAGAACGAGCCCAATCGTTTGTGCTCGATTTCATGCATTATTTCGACGAGGATGGAGCTGGAATCACGTTTGGAAGATCAATGATTTATCGATTCGCCATTATCGCTACTTTTTCAGCTATGGCTTTTGCGAATGTCGAACCTCCAAAAGGGATTGAGTGGGGACATATCAAAGGATTTGTCCTGAGACATCTTCGATGGTGGTCCAATCAGCCCAATATCTTCAAGGGGGATGGGACCTTGACGGTGGGATACGCAGGGGACAATATGAACATGACCGAGAACTACAACTCTCCAGGTAAGTCAGCAACATCAAACAAAGCTGACGAAAGGCTCGCCATACTGGTGCATGAAGGCGTTCTTGTGCCTCGCCGTACCCTCCTCCCACCCCTTCTGGTCTTCAGAAGAACTCGCCTTCCCCGCCATTCCCGCTATCAAAGCCCTTCCCGACCCATCGCATATCATGTGTAATCGAGGCGGCCACACCTTCCTCCTCAGCTCGGGTCAATTCCCACATTACGCCATGCGACATGGACCTGCAAAGTACTCGAAATTCGCATATTCCGCAACTTTTGGTTTCTCTTGCCCAACTGGCGATATGGACTTGGAACAATTATCGGCCGACTCGATGATTGCTTTAAAAGACGCTTCGCCTGGTGTAGAGGGTTGTGATGGCGAGACATGGCGTGTCAGGAGGGTACCTATCGGAGCGAAGATCGTCGGAAGGGGAACACCAGAAGTACATCTCCGATCAAGCTGGAAACCGTGGGCAGACGTCGAGGTCGAGACCTTCCTCATTCCACCACAGGAATCATCACCTAACTACTACCTCCGAGTCCATCATATCAAGTCTGGAAGACCCCTCACCTCGTCGGAAGCTGGATGGGCGACATACGGACAAGGTGACGATGGCCGAGCATTGATTCAAGCATTCTCGGGAGAGAAGAGTAAAGGTGGAGACGAAGAGGTTGGGTGGGCCCGAGCAGCAACGAAAGGCGGTTGCGTCGGTGTGAGGGATATTTCAGTGAGGGGCAGTAAAGGAGATCGACAAGGTCGATTGGTCCAAATCGACCCGAACGCAAACGTCATCTTTTCCAGGAGTATCCTGCCGAGTCTGATAGGTACTATACCTGAAGGAGAGACCTGGATTGTGACGGCGGTATTCGGTGCTCCGACAAGAGTCAAGGACTGGCAGGCAGCTTGGGAGAAAATGCCGACGGTACCAGAATACGTATTCCAGTAGTCAAGATGAATGCATACTAGTCAATCTTGTTTAATAGAGCGTATCCCGCTCGAATACAGATGAACGAAATAACGCAAGTGCCAGCAATGACAAAAAATATGTTTCCCTCTCCAGACGCCTTGCCTCCACTAAGCGCTTCCTGCAAGGGCAAGAACATCGCTCCCTACCCATCAGATCATGACTTGGATACTGATGAGAACGTACCATGATAAAGTTGGTAGTCCAATTGACAGCTAGTCCAACACTGCCCGAAGCGGTCCTAGCCTCTTGGGGCATCACTTCGGAAAGTACGACCCAAGTGACAGGCCCAAGACCCATTGAAAAGGCACAGACGAACGCCACAATCGAAGCTGCCGAAAGTGCAGCTATGGAGCCATTGATCCCAATGGCAAGTGTAATAGCGGCGACACTCATGACCAGCGTGGGAAAGAGCAATAGAGGCCTAGACCCGACGCGCTACCGTCAGCGAAGATCGGAAACGGGACTTACCTCGATGAGGAAGGCTGGTACCAGGGTCAATGGGATTTTCGACATGACGATGAATAAGGCGATTAAGCGCGAATTACCGTTAAAGACGGGTTTGAGGATACGGGTGGAAAAGTACATGACGGGTGAGATACCGCATGTTTGTTGGGATATTTGCGTAATGAGCACCACCAGGACTGCTTATCAGCTTTAGGTCAAGTTTCGAGAGGAACGACTAACAAGCACGACGGATCTTGCTGTCGTTGGTAGTCAACAGCCCCTTGATGCTCAATGGCTCTACCTCCTGACCAAGCAAAGGCTCTTCCTCGTCATCCTTCTCCTTCTCTCCATCCTTAATGAAGAAACTGCCCAACAACTGCACCACTCCAATGACAACAGCAACCGCGAAAACATATCTCCACCTCGCTTCATGAGAGAATGGGAAACTAAGACTTTGACCCGCCAACATCCCAAAAACGATAAATAGCTGGTTCATAATCCCCAACGACTTTTTAATGGAGGGAGGGGCGATTTCGGCGAGAAATAAGGGTACAGTGACTGTTGCTAGACCGCATCCTAGACCGATGAGAATTCTACCGATGATCATGAGTGAGAGATGATTTGCGAGACCGACGACTGTCGAACCGAACATGATGCATCCAGCCGAGATTCGGAGGGTATTGACCCGACCAAGGGGTTTTGTAATCGCATTAGACCCTAGAGACCCGATAAGACCGCCGAGGGTGAATATCGAGACTACCAGACCGAATTGGGTGGGCTACTCCTCAGTGTCGTGCTCTCACTGGAACTTACGCTCATCGGGATGCATGGCCTGAGCCACCCGGTCCTCTCGACCGGGCGGTAGGTGGGAATCGAACACGTCACAGCGTCCTGAATACCGTTCAGACCAGTAATAGCGAGCCCATACTGGGTAGTATGTAACGCAGCCCAGATGGCAGTCAGCGTCGTGCGCATAGTACTGGGCATTGTGATGGTCAACAAAGAACAGTGTGGACAGCAAAGATCAGACGAGCAACCATGAAAGGACCGGTCCGCAGGGCCCGACACGTGCGGCCGGCCAACCGGTGGGTTCCGGTCCGATTTCTCTCGCTTCCATACCGCCGGTTTGGAATTGATATAAAGATTCATCCTTGACTTCCATCAACACCCACAACAATCACGATGCTACTTCGAAATCTAGCTCTAGCAGTACTAGCTGCTCCTGCTCTCGCATCTTTCATCCCCACTCCCCAAGATATCTTTACCTCCGTCGACCGAGCCCTTCATCCCCAGACTGGCGCCGAGCTACTGGAAGTAGAAGCCGATTATTACGATGTCTCTACAGATAAAAAGAGGAAGCTATGTGTTCTACACCCTCTAGGAGATGAACAGGATGATTCCTACAACTTGGAAAAGGCAGTTGTGGAATGTGGAAATGGAGGTATCCTCCGACTCCCTGATGCCAACTAGTGAGTTAGCCCATTTGAATCCCGCTTATATCAGTACGATAGGTCGTCCACTTATCTTGGAGCTACAAGATTCAGTCCTCGACCTCCATGGATGGTTGTCGTTCACTACGGATATTGAATACTGGATCAAGAACCGAATCTACTTTGAATTCCAAAATCAGTCCTTGGCATTCGTGATCAAGGGAAACAATTTCGTACTCGACGGAAACGACAAGGGTGGAATCGACGGAAACGGCCAGGCATGGTATGATTACGCTGAAGATGCTGGAAATGTCTTTGGACGGTATGCCCCCTAGCAGAGCCGCCTCGAGAGCCATGCTGATGTCAGACCAATGTCGCTTGCTATTTCAAATGCCAAGAATGTAGTGATCAAGAACTTTTCCGTCATCCAGCCTCAATTCTGGGCAAGCATCATTATCGAATCGGAGAATGTCTTGATCCAAGATTTCTACGTTAACGCTACGTCCTACAACCCCTCGGTGAGCCTCGTTGGTATCTACAGAGCATGAGCTGATGGCAGGCAACATACGACAGGAAGAGCTGGCTGGAGAACACTGATGGACTTGATACTTGGAGATCCAAGAATGTCACTGTTCGTACGTCCTGCCTCCTCTTCACTGTTGATGACGTTTAATGACAAACAGAAAACATGGTCTATCAAGGAGGTGACGATTGTATCGCCCTAAAACCCAACTCGACCGATATCACTATCCGAAACGTCACTTGCTACGGTGGTACTGGAATCGCATTCGGCTCCATCGCTCAATACGAGGGCGTCGTAAGTCCCTATCAGTATTCAAAGCTGATGATAGACGGATATCATCGAGAATGTATACATGGAGGATATCAAGTTGTATGGATCAAACCAATGTCCTGGGTTCCAGGGTGTTTATTGGAAATCGTGGATTGGGTATTCTCATGGTACACCACCCAATGGCGGTGGTGGTGGCGTCGGATGGTGTAGGAATGCGACTGTCAAGGATGTTTACATGGAAGATATCTGGCACCCGCTCGTTGTCCAGGCATCCTTGACTTACCTCGAGGGCGAGAGGGAGAAGGACACAGGTCTTTTCGAGTAGGGCCCGCCCTGCAGTAGGTGACGGAGCTGACTGTCAGATGGTCTGATATCCACCTCTCCAACTTTACCGGTACGGCCGCCCAGAACCGTATCGTTTGGATGGACTGTTCAAAGAAAAGCCCGTGTTTCAACTGGTCTTTCGAAGACATCAACATCGCCCCAGGAAAGACGGATCACCCAGAAATCCATTATACATGCAACAACATGGTTCTAGGTGGTGATGATGGAATGAACAAATGTCACCCTAGCGATTCCAAGTTGGAGATGGACAATGGTGGTACTCTATAGATTACAGGTCATTATGCATATACTATTAGGTCTTACAACGTTGCGGAATCCAGCTAACAGCCACACCATCCTTCCCGATCGTTTTCGTCTTCTGCGACTTGGATGATCTTGTCCTTCTCTGGGCTCCTTGACCATAGTTCTGGTCTCTCTAGGATCTGATCATCAGCATCCAGTCCGAAACAATGATTGGAAACACTCACCTTCTTGACGAGATCCTCGAAGATCTCTCCGACACCCACATTCGTCTTGGCTGAACACTCGACGAACAAAGTTCCCATCCTCTTTGCAAATTTCTGCCCTTCTTCCGTTGATACCTGTCGCGAGAACTCCTGCACATCAGCGCAAATCTTGAGGAAGAACACGATAAGCTGACCTTGTCCACTTTGTTCCCTACGAGGACCTTGACAACTCCATCGCCGCAGTAAGTATCCAGTTCTTGGATCCATTTCAGTAGTTCATCAAAGGTATCCCGGGACGATACGTCGTATACTGCCCGTCAGCTATGGAGCAAGAGAAAGCTGCGATCAAAGCTCACCCATGACAACACCCTGAGCACCTCGGTAGTAACTCGACGTTAACGTCCTGAACCTTTCTTGTCCTGCTGTGTCCTGTACATCAGCTGCCAAGCCAATGTATTTGCAAGCTGAACATACCCATATTGAAAGCTTGTATTTCTCTCCCTTCAATTCTATGCTCTTGACTTTGAAGTCTACTCCTATCGTTGCTGTCGTCTCTTCCTCTGATAAGAAATCATCGTCCGTGAACCGGAGTAGGAGGGATGATTTGCCTGTTAGTCAGATCATGCCTGGCGTAGAGGATTCCATCACTGACCGACTGATGAATTTCCGATAAGCAGAAGCTTGAGGTTGGATGGTTGTCCGCTAGCTAGTGCCATGTTGAGGTAATCTATTTGAGCTAGCAATGGAAGAGTGGAAGTATCAATGAGAGTTGATGTAATTGAACGCCGCTTTGACGCGTCATATCAGAATCCATACACCAAAAGAAGTCAAGGGGGATAGCTGTGTTTCATACTTCATACTCAAACCTAGTAGTACCGATAAGCAACTAGCCTTCTTGTCGAGTCCATATAGCGCAGTACCCGCTACCTGCCAGATGTATAGTAGCAAGCAATATCTCGGTACCACTATACTGGAATCATATCAGGGCACGTGGATCTATGACGAAATGAGATTTTATGTTGAGTGACGTGAAATCAACCAACTCTTAACGACCGCGTACGTCGGCAGGCCATTAATATATCACTCAGGCTTCTAGCGCTTCATTCTCAGCAGAATCCATACTCACAAACCCTCACAATGGCAGATCTAGACAATAGCAGCGTAAACGACCTCGAAGTAGGAGTCATCGGTTCCGGGTCCATGGGAGCTGTGAGTACCTCTTTGATGACGGTTGCTGATGATAGGGAATGACCCTTCTATTCTCAGAACATGGTTCCCGAGTTGGTTGCTTCGATACCGATAAAGAAGCCGTCCAGACCGTCCTCAAGCAAGCAAAGGAAGATAAAGTGGTAGATGAGAAACTAGTCCATGGGTTCTCGAGCTTGGACAAGCTAGTTGAAGCTTTCCCCACCGGTATGTCAGCCCCCGTCTACATCACTAATGACAGATGGGAAGAAACCTCGAATGCTGGTCCTATCCCTACCCCACGGTAAACCTGCCGATGGGATTCTGGAGGAACTACTACCCAAATTGAACAAGGGAGATATCGTTATTGATGCTGGAAACGAATGGTGGGCGGATACCGAGCGACGACAAGCTAAAGCGGGGGAGAAGGGCATCAAATGGGTCGGCATGGGTGTCAGTGGTGGATGTAAGTCCTACGCACCTGGTTGTGATTCATACTGAATGGATAGACCAAGCTGCTCGACACGGTCCTAGTATGTCGGTCGGAACCGACCCCGAGACTTGGGAGATTATCAAGCCTTACTTGGAGAAGTGGTGTGCCAAAGCGCCCAATGGTGAGCCATGTGTCAACAGGATGGGACCCGGAGGTGCTGGACACTGTAAGTCGTTGAGCGGGCTCATTGGCGCAAGTGTTGACATTTAGATGTGAAGATGATCCATAATGGTATTGGTAAGTCCTCTCAATACCGAACGGAAAACAGGAGCTGACGAGGCAGAACACGCCCATCTGTCCATCTTGTGCGAGATCCGAGGTCTCCTATACCACCAGCTAGGAATGACCAACGACGAAATCGCGGACCTATTCGAGCAATGGTACAACGACAAGGTATCTTTTCCAGCTAAGATGGGGCGTTCGCTAACGGTGCAGTCGGATATGCTCAGAGGAAACTTCCTTGTTGGGATCGGATTCAAGGGACTTCGATTCAAGGAGGGAGATGGGATCAAGGATGATAGAGGTATCGTTGAGGGTATTGAGGATAAGGTTACACAGGATGTCGATCTCTCCGAGGTGAGCTGTCAATCCCTCCGTGTTGCGAATTAAGCTGACGTCAAGGGCACCGGAACCTGGTCTACTAGGGTACGTATACGGTTCTGGCCCCATCGGAGTATACTAATCAACAGGAAGTAGCAGACCGACACGTAGCAGCACCTGCCATCGCCGCATCCCACATCCTCCGAGTAATCTCATCCGACAAACAGGAACGTTTGAAGGTAGCAGAAAACCTCAAGATCCCCCAGCCTCATTCTGCCGAGAAACCACTCAAGGGAATGAGCGAATCCGACAAGGCTCAGTTCCTCAAAGATGTCCATGAGGCTGTTTATGGATGTGTCTTGGGTGCTTTCGTTCAGGGATTGGAGATTATCACCAAGGCTTCCAAGACACAGGTAAGCTGATCGAACGATGTCATTTCGCTAGCTGATGGGTAGAAATGGGATGTGTCTCTACACGACTGCCTCCTTATCTGGCGAGGAGGTTGTATCATCCAATCTGGTCAGTCCTTCCTATCTCCATAGACAAGGCTGATGAACAGATGGTATATCCGAATTCCTCCTTCCCCTCCTCAAGCCTTTCGGGCCATCGAAACCACTCAACCTCAAGGCCGATATCCCAGAAGTTGCAGCGGAACTTTTAAAGACCTACGAACCCCTCAAAAAGATCTACACTACCTGTATCCAGACTGATGCTGTTGCTCCCGCTGTCGGAGCGACTTTGGAGTGGTTGAAGGCTATTGGTGGAAAGAACTTGCCTACTGACTTTGAGGAGATGGAACTTGACTGTGAGTCCGGTGTTGGATGACCGCTGATGGTAGACTTTGGTCACCACAATTATGATATCAAGGGGAAGGCTGAGAAAGGACACGAGAAGGGTAAATACCACACCGAATTCCAGTCTACCTAAGCGTGTAGGACGTATGCGACATTGTAGCCTTAGTAGTATCTTATGAATGATGTGACATGTAAAGTGTGTAACTGGCGCATCTTATCGAAGTCATTGATATTATAGAAATGCATTATTATAGTGATTTATTATATCTCTACTTCCCTCCTACCCTACGCACTAGCTAGCTTAAGCACTGGTGTGGTGGCTTCGAGTGTTGGTAGCACCAGACTCAGTCCTCTCGAGGTTCTTCTCAATGACAGTAGGCTCCTTCTCAATATCGTAAGCCTTGGAGTTCTTGACGGTGAAGTTGAAGTGGTCAAAGATGGAGTAGAAAAGTCCAATAACGGCAATACCGACTAATCATCAGCAAACGGCTTTGTGCGTGGGTTGGGAACTTACATAGAGCCCAAGCTAGACCGTTGACGGCCATGACTAGACCACATTCAGAGTAGTAAGGCTGGAAGTTGGCGGGGAAGTATTCGATTGGCTTCTTGCAGTTCAAAGACTTTCCGAAAGGGGACATGTGTAGGATACCAGCTCCAGTTCCGGCGAAGACAGCGGTGATCTGAATAATCAGTGATGTTCTACTTTCTAATAAAATGATGACTCACGATGAAAAGGACAATGTAGACTCGAACACCAAAGACCCAGTGGAAGATGGAGATGAGCAAACCGAAGATGGCAGTGAACAAGAGGAGTCCCATAGCGTGTCCATACTCCTTTCCTGGGTAATCAAAGGTGTTCTGTCCTCCATGTCGGTGGATCTGCTGAGAGGTGAGACCAAGTAAAGCGGCAGCGATACAGAATGTCAAGGTCCAGATGATGAGCTGCTCATCAGCTTTGTTTCTACTAGCAGGTCCATGGTACTCACGTATCCGAGGTGTCGGCCCTTGAATAGCCTTGCCCAGTCAAAGTGTCGCTTGACCTTTGGTTCTCGAGCAGCTGGGTTTGCAGGTCCTTTGTGTGCCATTGTTGATGATTATAAAAAATGTGATAGAATAGTCAGATGAATTGTAAGAGGTAAGAAGCTGACCAACGCCTCACGCTATATACTAGAATCAGATTTTCATGACCGGTATCGTATGCTTCTCTCAATTTTAGCCCGAATGAAACACCCCGACTCATGCGCCACCTTCTTGCGTCCGCGTCCGTCCATCGTTCATAGTGATACGTCATGATGACAAACTTGATTGCTCATGATTGACTACGCGGCTGACAGCAGTAGACCGGCGAGGATAGGGTTATAGCGGCGTTCAGCTGAGGCCGCAAGAAGGGATTGTGTTGATGATGAAATTAAATCGTTTGGTAAGCCATATAGATTCGGTTAACCGGGCTTCCATTTGCCACTCTTCGGCCGCGGCAGGGTGACGTCGGCACATGCTTTTAATAGATTCGTAAATGATATTTGCAGGGTAGGGTAAGGTGAAGCATCCATCGGAGATACGCTTTTGGGTTCTATTAAGCTTGAATAGATGCATACAGATTTCATGTCAGGAAATACAACGAGGCAACCCTACGATGGCGTAGGTTACCTTAAACTACACTCTATCTACCCTGGTCTTTGTGCTACCCCACCGAAGTGGAGGCCTACCACCTTCAAAGCCAGCTACCTCCGGTGCTATAAACACAGAGCCATCAACAGCTTTCCAGCAAGTCATGAGAAAGACGTATAACCAATTGAAGACGACCTGGATACTGACGACCGTTCCGATAATCTTGAAAGCAGGCGAGTCTAGCTCAGCAGCGAGCTCGGTGGTAGCGGTTGCCCAGACACCGATTGGGAAGGTGAGGGCGGTGAAACCAATAGTGAAAGACTTGACGCCGACATATGTTCGATTGCGGATACAGTGTTCGATAAAGAATGCAGATGCGAGGACATACCACATCAGACCCAATCCCCAAAAGATGAGTCCAGTGACGAGCCCGCCGGCGTATATTGCATCGGCCATGTTTCGTGCTGATTGGCCTTGAATGACCGAGAAGCCGAGATCATGGTTGTATGCAAGTTCGCGAGTGACTTTGCCAAGTAGGACGATTCCAAATGATCCCTGACCACATGGACCAAGGGGTAGGAAGACGGACGGTAAAGTTGCTGGTTTTGGGAGACCGTGAATGGCGGATCGGTAAATCCAGAGTGTGATGATGAACATTGCTGGTGGAACACCGGTACCCCAGACGACATAAGAGACGATGATGGTTGATCGAGCTAGTTGGGGCGAGTAGGGGAGTAGAGCGGTGGCTACGATTCCACCAGATGCTGCTGCGACGACTGACGAAACGATGGGTAGGAGCCAAAGTGAAGCCATGGATTTCTCGGTATGCTTGTGCCGTGAGAACCTGCCTATCAGCAAAGTTAACGGCATGCTAGATATTGCTCACATGACAAAGACCATCCCAAAGTTGACCAGGATCGACATGAGGATATCAATCCACCATAAACCAAGAGTGAACTGAGCCCAGTGATATGACCAAGGAGCGCAAACGAATGCCAGCATGTTCTGGTAATCAGCTACGTTCTCAAACTGCACGGATAGCTTACGACAATAGTGACGAGACCCATCGGTAACGTACCCCAGAACATTCCACTCTGCAGATGAAGGATCGAAGCTGTAAACAAGCCTTTGAAGCGAATGTACCGGACAACATGGCCGATCGAGAGCAGGACAAAGATGATGATGTTGAGTACGAAGATGGTGATACCAAGCCTCTGAAGCCAACCTGCGTTGTAGGGTAAATTGTACAGTAGTATCGATGTGATTCCGGTACCCTGCAGAATTAGCGTCGATCATGGTGCAAACTACCATACATACCATATTCAGCGAGAAGAAGGCAGGGGCAAGATTGAGGATCGCATGATCGAGTTTCTGCCCAATCGATCTCTTTGGCTGATCAAAGTCTTCCTTAATGGATGGGGCATCTGATCGGTGCGCCGAGAGAGCTGTGGTTGATGTCGAGGCACATGATGATTGACGACTACTTTCACTTAACTCTTCTCCTTTATAATGTAAATGTAATGGTACGGACCCTACTACTCCCATGTGTATAGGTATGGACATATCAAGTATATTCACCAGGTGGCAAATGGTTTATGGTATCGATAATCTATAAGGTCAACAAAGGGGACAGCTGTATATATAGTTGGGGACTCACCTTGATACTAGGCATTCGGACTTTGATCTTCGGACCGGTGAATAGACAAAATTGATGAGTCGATTGCAGTGTTCGTAGTAGCATACTACCTGTTCGTAGTAGACATTTAGTACGCCATAATGATGTTCGGAATGGACCTTGTATATGGTATTCGGAATACCAAGCAAGCAAGATCTACGCCAAGTTAGAATTTGTTAAACTGATGGGATTACGTAACCACTTCGGCGTCTTCAGCTCTTCAGCTTGGCATGAATCAACTGCAGCAACTCGTCAAGCCGACTCACCTTCCATGGCAGGGTTCACCGACCCCATTACTCTGGTATCGCCCTCGCAAGAAGCTGGACCTTCTCGATCGCCTAGGCCAAACAGCCTCGCCTCGACCCGAGAGGCTATTCCATCACCACACCACACTGGTCGCTCAGCAGACAATGCCGACAAGGAGAAACCTCGAACAGCTCGAGCATGTTCTTCATGCAACAAGCAGAAACTACGCTGTGATGGCGGCCGACCTTGTTCACGATGTACCGGCTTGAATATTCAGACAAGCTGCGAATATCTGCCGTCCTTGAGGGGGAAAACTAGGAAGAGGAAAGCCGACAGGGACAAGGAACAAGCTGAAAACGAGATCCTTAATGGAAAGCGGAATCGAGGCGAAAACTTTGATATGTGGCAGAAGGAGAATGCGCTGGCAACGACCGTAGCTCGAAACTCAACTCTCTGGGCTGAAAAGCGACGCCCACCGAGTCCATTGGTCACGACATCGCCTCGGATGAGTGCCGATAAATTGACGACTCTACCGCTTCCGGGGGATGTACATAATCCGCTAGCGGTCTTGGCGGAAGCAAGCTCGACGACCAATATATATGACCCGAAATCGCCTGTTGCTGGATTGAAGGGGAAGGATGGGGAGGATCAGGGATACTATGCCCCACTCGAGCGAGTATTGAAGGATGAGGCGCCTCATATCATGAGCCGAATCGATGTTCACGAGTAAGTCATTTGTGGCGTTCCTTGATCATTCTGATTGGTACAGGGCCGAGCAGCTATTCGAACTGTATTTCAAATATCTACATCCCCATCTTCCAACT
>Ga0308160_10001352_pt1 | contig 35076 bp, 24 predicted proteins | sample PhyFR1_FD_201036 | JGI IMG/M metagenome (GOLD analysis project Ga0308160, IMG submission 201036) | Phyllosphere microbial communities from UC Gill Tract Community Farm, Albany, California, United States - DLSLF.R1 | ecosystem: Host-associated > Plants > Phyllosphere > Unclassified | place: USA... | reverse complement strand
CCTGTTCCATTTCTTCGAGTGTGTACTGCTTCAAGTCTTCCCTGACCTTTGCGGTCGATCCACTTCTGATGGCATTTATCCCTTCTTTCCGTAGAGGCGCCAGGAGGTTATCAACAGCGACATTGGTGTGTGCGCAGACCATGATCGGGAACGGGACTTTGAAATGTTGTTTGAGCAACTTGATCACTTCGACAATGACCCTCGTTTTACCAGTCCCTGGAGGACCTTGGACTAAACTGATTCTTTCATTCAACATCATTGCCATTGCCCTCAATTGACTCGGGTTCAAGTTGATGACCGGATCGCCCTCTATACGAAGGGCTCTAGGGCGTCGATATCGTTTTGCCCAACTTTGAATAAGTTGGTCGCGGGCTAGGATACCTTGTGACATCGACCGAGCGTGGGTAGTAGGTGTAGGAATGGGCGTAGCGTCAATATCGGACGCTTTCATCGTCGTTGATTCCGGCACGATGGGGACGAGAGCGAGATTGGCAGATGATTCAGGAGTTTGATAATCGGTTTGAAAAGCCCGCAAGAGGAGATCACGGGTCGAAGTCCCGTTCAAGATAGTTTGGATCTGTTTGTTTCGAGCACTGTCCAGGTCGTTCAATATGGAGTCGATTTCTGGTTCATCGATATCCGCACCAGGTGAGTTGGTCCTGGGGCTAGAGCTGGGGGGTGGACGACGAGGCGAGGGTCGATCGCGAATATCTTGCATATCCTGCTGGATCGAATCGTTATGCAGTGCTTTCATAGCTTGTAGCTGCACTTGCAGTGACCAATCCGACATGCCCAGATCAATCCTGTTCAATCAGCCGTGGCCCAACTCAACTCGAAAAGTGGCTTACCGCCAATGCCCTCTCTCCATTCCCTCAATGGGACGGGGTATAATCAACCGAACGAATTTCTTGGCTTGAGAGTAAACCTTGACTTTCATCCATTGACTCGGTTCCAATTCTGGGTCTTTATCGTCCTCGTCCATATTCTCTGGCTCTTTTTGGATCGTACCATCTTCAAGAACAGGGTCGTAACATGGATTCGTCCTTGATAGAAAAACGAACGAGCCGGACCTATTGGCGTCAGTGTGAGCTTATTGACCCGAGGTAGAGTACGACTTACTCGATCTTGTTGAAGGGTAGCGGTTTGTTGTCGCCTTTACCAGTGTAATTGAATGTCCACACCTTCCCGTCTACTTTCGGAGGTTGCTTCTGCATGACCGAAGCCCCGAGCTCGTGGAGCATGAACCCCTCATCTACCAATCGCTGCGTCGACCACTCTTTCAGTCTCTGCATGAAGATTCGTTCTTCCTCACTGTACTCTGCCTGTAGGAGCGGTTTGAAACTAAACGATGAGCCCGATATCAAAACATAGAGCAATGAACGTACTGCTTCTCACACCGATCCACTTCATCATGAAACGTCTCTCCAACTTCCAATATCCCCTTGACGGCTTCTATCCTCTTAATCGGGGCTAAGTGGGGATACCAAAGATCGCCCTTTTTCTTCCTCCCCAACCCGAATCCACTCGATAGACTGGTTTCTCTCCAGTCGAATCGTGACATTCCATCAGGCGGTAATTCCCCCACAGGCAGTGGGGGTAGGATCGGTCTGTTGGGGTCCCTCCGCCTTCGTCTCTTCCTTGCTTTCTTGGTATGTGGATCAAATGAGTCTTCGAAAGTAGGTGGTTCGGGTAGATTGGAATCATCGAATGCGTATTGTGTATCGGAATAATCATATTCAGGAGGCGAGAAGTCGATACCGTCCAGGTCTGGATTTGATGCTACAACCCCACCTCGGGCTGGGGTAGGGAAATCCTCGAGGGCAATACCATCCCAGTCTATTGGACTATGATCATAGGCATCGTCTTCATCTTCCGATCGACGGGGTTGTGCAGCTGAACGAGCTGTCGAGTGTAAATCACGATAATGTCCACCATCTGGCTGACGAGAATTGCTTTTCGACTCTAAGTGGACCGAGTGGTGGATTGGGCGTTTGGAAGGTTCTCCTGCTCGTGGTGGAATGTTGGGGTATGACCATCTAGGTATCGTTTGTGGTTTGAGGTATGGTGACCAGACGGCAGTGGCTGACGATATTGATAATTTACTAACGGTTCTTCGCATTTTGCCAAAGCACCGGCGACAGGCTGATGTAGTGAAGTGAAAATTGGAAGAGGGGGAGGGAACCACGACCGAGTCTACTCTACTCTATATACTCGTCATGATGTACAATGAAGTGTAGAGAGCAAGATGCGACATTAGGGGAACTGATTGAAATCTGATCTCATGTTGAAATGTTGACGCGTCAAGTTGCCGTAAACAGTAACATCTACGCAGATGATCATATGAAGCGTGATGTGCATACTTGTATGAGATGTATGATGAGTGACTGCAGGACAAGAAAAGAATGCTATTGATGATACAGAATGTGACCCTCTCTGGGTAATCTAATGCTCCTCCAGTCCTCCAGTGCCGTCCCCTTTCCTAGACAATCCTCTCTTTTCCCTCAATCTCCTTCGTTTTCGTACTACTACAAAACCAACCCCTCTTCTGAACGGTATTATGCGCCATCATCAATCCCAGAACCACAGGCAAATACCACAGACTAACAAAGAATAGTCTTCTGGCATTAGCCTCCGTCTGGACCTTCCAGAATTTGACGGCTTCTCTCGTGAAATATATATTGGGTATCGTCGAGGTTAAAGCGAATGACCAATCGACACTTCCTGAAAGAGGAGCCATGATGGCTGTGATCGGTATCAAAAGGATGGAATGGCGTAACGAGACCAAAGCATTGAGTTTGGGCGACAGGACCGATAACATCGGGTAGCCTGATAGTGCGTAATTGGCCCGAATAAGGTGTGAAAGGGCATTGAAATGGGGGAATTGCCAGGAGAAGAGCAATAAAAAGAGGGTGGCGGGAGTGAGCGGGTTTGGAGGGGTGGTCGGTGTCGTTGGTTCCGAAGATGTTGATTCGAGTTCACCTAGAGCAGGCGCTGAGGATGAAGATGGCCAATTGAGAACAAGAGGTTGGTCCCAAGTGGGCCATAAACTACCTCCAGTCGCTGTCCATCCCATTAGGGGTGTCACACCACCAACAACAGCTCCCACCCAGGTATTGATCACCGAAAACCGTTTGATCGGTGTATAAATAGCGGCGTATAGAACCAGGTTCCCAAGTCCAAGCGCGGCAGTAGTGGGGTTACAGCCGAACCACAGGAATCCACCGCCAAGGACGGTACATACCACCCCGAATACTGCGGCGTGAAATGGACTGACTCGACGCGTGACGAGTGGTCGGACCCTAGTTCGAGGGGTTTGAGCATCAATCGGCGCTTCGAGGATCTGGTTGAACGTATTGGCAGCCGCTGACGTGAGAAAGGTTCCGATAGTCAGATTGACCAATAAAGGTATCGAAAGGGGTAATGGCGAAAGCGCCAGTCCAGTAGTCGCAGTCAACGTCATCAAGATCGAGAGATTCCGCTTTGACAATTGCGAATAAACGCCAATGAGTCGTTTGAGAGTGAATGACGGGTTGGGACGGTACGAATCGAGCGAAGCAGTAGGCGCGGTGGGTGGTGGGAGATTCATTTCGGGAAAAGCGTCAGGTGGGGAGGAGGCTGCTTCGTAGACTGTACCGATTTTCGATAGGTAGGGGGTAGGGTGAGCGGTAAAGAACGGTCTTGAAATCGCTTGCGTGTGGTTTGACCGTCTTTGACCTTGAACGGGTGATTTGTGGGAGGTAGGTCGAGATCCAGCCATGACTGATCCTCGCTGTCCAGAAGCCTTGACTCGAGTCTGTACCGAAGTCTCTTCTCCATCCTTCTTCTTTTCCTCCTTACCACTCTCGGGGTGTTTATCATGATCCTCAATGACGGGTTCTCCGATTTTAGCCATTTGACTTTCTACCATCTTTCTAAACCTTCCATGTTGTCTTGAAATCAAATCATCATATTTCCCATCTTCCACCACTCGTCCGCCGTCCAGCAAGACAACTCGGTCAGCTTGGGCGATAGATGATAATCGATGAGCAATGAGAATGACTGTGATGTTGGAATTATCGAAAAGGTCGTCCAGCGCGGCGTTGACTGCGTGTTCCGACTCCGAATCGAGAGCACTAGTAGCTTCGTCCATGAGCAGTACTGAAGGGTTTCCAACTAGCGCACGAGCGATGGCTATACGTTGTCGTTGACCTCCCGACAAACTGTTCTTGTTGATGACCGTATCGTATCCGTCGGCCATCCTTTCGATGAAATCGCAATGAGCGACTTTGGCAGCTTGAATGATTTCCTCACGAGTAGCATCCGCGTGACCATAAGCGATGTTGTCGTGGATCGTACCGCCAAACAAAACTGGGTCTTGCTGGACGACACCAATTCGACCACGCCATGATTGTGGAATGAAATCCCGAATATCCTGACCATCGTACAAGACTTTACCGGCTGTTGGATCGTAGAACCGCAAGAGAAGTAGTTGGAGAGACGACTTTCCACTTCCTGATCCTCCTACCAGCGCGATTCGCTCTCCTCGATCTATACGGAGGTTCAAGCCGGAGAGAACAGGCGAGTCAGGTCGTGAAGGGTAGGCGAACTTGACATCTCGTAGCTCGATGGTCCCGGCTCGATTGGCTGGGACGGGTGCTCCGATAGACAAGGGAATGGGGGAAGGTAGATCGTGAAGACCGATAATACGTGTGGAAGCACCAACACCCTTCATCAGACCAGTAAAGAATCCGGCCAGAGCTACACGTCACTTAGGCTTCAATGATCCTGGAGAACTCGACTCACTGTTCAAACTCCATTCAATCCAATTGACGTAGATCAACAATGAAGTCATATCTCCAACGGAAACATCCCCACTCTTGACCATGAATCCTCCATAAATCAACAATCCAATCATACCAACATCTCCCGCAACCTCGTTAAATCCCTGAAACAATCCATTGGCAACAGTCTCCTTCTTCTGCAGACTATACACATCATTGACTTTTCCAGCATAAAGCTTCTCCTCCGAAGGCTGAGTATTGGAAGCGGTAACGGTCCGATGGGCTGATAGACGTTCTTCGGCAAGTTTCGACATTTCTCCCATTGCTTCTTGAGTCTTGAGCGAGAGTTTTCGAATGAATCGACCATAGAAATAGGATGAAGCGGAGATAGGAGGGAAGATCACCAGCATAATGAGCGTGAGGGTAGGCGAGATGAAGTACATCATTCCGATACCGACTGCTGCTCCCAATACGGCTTTTAGACCTTCTCCGAGGTTCTCGGAAAGCGATTGACCGATGATCGAAGTGTCCTGACCCAGACGGGATAGAGCGTCTCCAACACCAGATTGTTCAATGTGCGATGGAGGTAGAGCCATGAATTTTCCGTACGTCTTGTTTCTGATCATAAGCTTTGTCGCGCGAAGAGGCATCACTAGCTTACCTGATGCCGGCAACAGTCCTCTGCCCCGCTAAACGCAGTGCCATAGCTCGTCCCGAATTGGCCAAAGCTCCAACAAGCAGTATCCCGACTAAAACCCAAGTAGCCTGTTCCAGCGGTAATCCAAACAGCGTCGTAGCTTCCGATCCAGGAGCAAAGAAATCGATAATCCGTCCAATCGCCCATGGTATACCAAGATTTACACCGGTTGAAATGACCAGACATCCGATTCCAGCTGTCAATAATGGCCATTGTGGTTTAGCCAATGACAATAGTTTCATGATGGACGCCGGATCGGCTTTTGCATCCTTCTTGGCGGGTGGTATGGGAGTATCGACAACTGATATAGGAGGGGCGGTAAGTGGATCGACGGGTGTTTGAATTGGTGGTGTTGGTGTTTCCGGTTGCGATTCAATAGGTGGTTTAGCATTGGATGAGTTGTTCCGTATACGCAGTGCCGATAGGATAGGGCTGGAGTAGATCGTCGGTGTTTTTCGAGTAATAGAGATTATACGTAGACCTGGCTGAGCGGAAGACTGAGTCTGCCGGGTTCCGAATGACCGAACATGAGCTGCGATCGGCATAGGGATAGGTCCAGCTCGAACAATAGGACTTGTCCAAGCCCAAGAGCGAGCAACACCAAGCCCATGTCGAGCTGCCATATTGGCGACGAGTCGAAGAGAAGGGGTTGATGAGCGTGTAGCTCCTTGAGGAAAGAGTGTGGGCAGTATGTGCAGGTTATATGGCTTTGTAGACGGCTCGGGGTTCCATCAACTCTGACTTTTGTGACGGATCAGCCCGGCTGAGGGGGAGAGAGGAGGGGAGATGGGATTAATTGGAAAGAATGAATGGGAAATAAATAAAAAGTCTGATGATCGTGCGCGTTTGCTACTGTCTGTTCACCCTCATACATCATGGTCAACACATCAAACAAGAGTGGGCACTCTCTCCAAGTGGGTAGACAAGGACTGACAAACAGATGCGTTCTCGAAACGTAATCATCGAGAAAGAGGACAACTTCTCCATCGACAGAAACTCGGTAACCTCGAGAAACATAAAGATTATGTCCATCGAGCACGGGACTACAAGTCGAAGCAGGATAGGATCCGGAAATTGAGGGAGAAGGCGGCGTTTAGGAACAAGGACGAATTCTATTGGGGTATGGTCAAGGGCCAGACAAAGAATGGGATGGCAATTGGGGAACGAGGGAATGAGGCTCTATCTACGGATGTGGTCAAGATATTGAAGTCGCAAGATGCTGGATACGTCAGGGTACAGATTGCAAAGGATGAGAAGGTGAGCTGCTCCATGTGCGAGGAAGAGGAGGAAGCTGATGAGATAGAGAATCGATAGGTTGAGACGAGAGTTGGAAGCTTCTTCCCCTACCGGACCTGGAAAGGAGGGGGAGTGGGACGCTGCGGCGGAATTGGCAGAGGTCGAGAAATTGGCCGAGATGGGTATCGTCCTCAAGCCAAGAGGTGAGACCTCCAGCCAAAGAAAGGGAAAAGGAAAGGCAGCGCCATCTGGTCATGTCATCTTTGTCGATGGAAGAGAGGAGTGTGAGTGATCTACGATTCCTTGTAGCGAATATATGCTGATCAATAGTCGAGCAGTGGGAGGGTGTTGACTCTACACCTATGTCCAGTACCGAAGCACCTGAAGAGACTGTCGATCTTGGATGGGCCGAACCAAAAGCATCAAGTTCTAAACCCAAGAAACCTCTCGCCACCCTAACCGCCGAAACAGGAGCAGATACCGACCGTACACACCGTCTCGATCTCTTGACAGAACTTTCTGCACTTCTCGGCCGGGTCAAGCAACTACGCATAGCCGCACACAAGCTCGAGACTACAAAGGGTATGATGGGTAAAGGAGCGCCTAGGAAAGTCAGGGAGAATGGATGGGTTGAAGATGAGAATGTCCCCGAAGACAGGAATGGTGATAAGAAGAGGTGGGAAGGGAAAATGTGGAAGTGGAAGCTCGAGAGGAAGAGATGAGACTGCGACGGGGTTCTTTTGGTATGTAAGGTTTGTTGTATCCATTCATCTATTCTACATGTGGCGATTCTTCGCTCCGGTCAGCTGTTTTTGCCCCGTCACTCCACTTGTGGCGGCGGGGTAGTTCCGTTTTCGGCGCATGGGCATGAGAAAGTGATCGCGCAACAGGTCAAACCCTACTCTCGCGACTCTCCGCGGGGCTTCGTCGGATCAAACAGGCTTTGTGCATCCTTTGGCGGCATGCACGCCGTGAAGCCCAGTGGTCCATTCACCCCACTCCACATGGCCGAACTGCCCGTGTGAGACGAGTGGGGCGCTAAGGTATATATACCGCTCCAGACCGCATCCAGAGCTCTACTGAGCCTTCTACACTCATCACACATTCATAGCTTAGCACCATGAGAGACAACCTTCGAGAACACCGACCACGAGGACTAGGTCGAGCTTCCACAGGTGCCGAGTCTTCAACTCGCCACCAAGCCGAGCCGACTCGACGACGTACCCAACCTACCACTGAAGACCCATATCTCCGCCGTTCCAACAGCGTCAATTCCACTCACACCTGGTTGGATGATCAGGCAGACCTTGACGGGTCCATTCAGCGAACATCTTCGCCCATCCAAGAAGACTACCGATACCAAGAGCCCCAGTATGAGGTCAGACCTGCTACTAGTCGATCTCAATATCGCTCAACCCGACACGATCGACCTGTGGAAGACGTACGAGCCTACGACGATCATTACCCGCGACCGGAAAACGACTCCGAGGGTGCACCAAGCTCAGTACGATACACCCCTCCTTCGAGTCCTGATACAGCCATTCACAAGCGACAGCCGACCGTAGCAGAAAGGCGAGAAAGGTACGAGCTAGATGACTGGCACCATGAACCAATTCCCGAACCAAGGGGCTACGATCCCAGAGACGGTGGTAGGCGAGAGCAAATTTCTCGCGAGAAAGACTTATACTACCATGATCAAGGTCCACAAACCTATGACAACGGGGTTGAGGTGTTCCACGAGCCGAGTCGACCTGATGAGATACAGTATGATGAGCGACCTCGACGAGCTTCGATGCCTGATGATCTCGAATCTCTGGATCGTCATATCGATAACTATCGAGCCGAGCAAGAGTACTCTACCCCTGCGCGTGTTCCAGCGCGAAAGAGCAGGACTTCCATCAATAGTATCGATGCGGGACTCATACCCACAAGGGGCTCACCCGTGGACGACAGAAGATATGAATATCACGACACCCATGAGAGGAATTCCAAGGGTTCAAGGGATTCGAGGCAGACTTACGAACAATCGTCCATCAAATACTCCAAACAAGACTTGGGTCACGAAAATGTTGCTCGAGGTAGCCGATATGGTGTACCCACTCCTCCTCGTACTCCTGTCAAACAAAGGTACGACTATGATCGAGAAGAATCTCCCCCTCTCGATGACTATCAAAGGCGAAGGGGAGATTACTCGCCACCTCAATCGATCTCCTCATACGAGTCTCATGGATCTGACCACCGAGCTCCGGCACGACGAACGGATGACTACGATCGACCGCAAGCTTCGACCCGCGGTGCTTACGAGTCAGGAAGGGGAGATATCTCGCCCCCTGTTTCGAACGCTTCAGAGTATTATGATGGCCCCGAGCGACATCTACAATCCCACCAGGATTACGAACGATCACGAAGCCCTTCCAGACGAGACCGAGACACCACTCGACTCCGAGATCAACGAGCCGACGACAGGTCACCCCATCGATCCCCCCACGATACAGACAGCTCCATAGAGTCGATCAAGCCTCGTCGTTCGAAACCTCGATCCAGGGGAAGGTCTTTCGCCATCGTTCAACTTTCAAGCTCGGAGTCCGAGTCTGAGTCTGAGCTGGAGGTGGAAGATGATAATAGGGGAAGGAAGTATGTTGGCCCGCCAATTCGTGAGAGAGATCTTTACCCCTCGGCACTTGCTCGATCTCAGAGGCGTAGCAGGGGAAGTAGGAAGGCGAGTGGGAACTCCCTCTTTGATATGGCTCGAAGTTTCATCGGGCCCAGGGGTGGTAGTGCCATGTTTGTGAGTTTGCCTAGGTCTTCAGAGGCTCGTTGATTCGTACATATATGCCTTGTGGAAAACGAGTGGGGATGTATATGCTTGCACATGTCTACCGCAGTATTGCGCACATACAGGTCGAGGAATTCAGGTGTTCACAGAATCTGGCATGTGTCGCCGCTGTGACACTTGAGCAACACGCCTGTTGCATCAATCCGCCAAAGCCCTATAGAGGAGGGACAAATGTCCATGCATTTTGTGGTCATGGGTGACTCCGAACTCTCGACACTGTGATATCCTGGACTTCACGCATGCATGCTCAACAGCTATCACCAACACAGCAACACGATAGCAAGTTCATAGGCCACCCCTCTGTGTTCCAACACTGAGTTCTAAAAGAAGCTATACTCGTCTGGAAGATCCTTCGTAGCAATCCCACCATGAGTACCCTTCTCTAGACCTATCTTTTCTCTGAAGGTCCATCTCCTGCTCTCGCATCTGATATATGGCCTCATCCACGTCCTCACTCAGAGGCTCGGTGCCTCCGTTATCCTTGTATGTTTGCGCTTGCCAAGCATGCAACTGTTGTCTTGTACGTCAGGATCCTCATCCAACGGCTCGGTAGCCCCGCTTCTTCGATACATTTGTGCTGTGAATTCACGTATCTGGGTTCTGGCTTCACGTGGATTGCGACTGAGTGGCCCCCTACCCATGTTGTTGAAGTAGTATGTGTTCTCATACATCGAGATCGGGCGGTTCGGATCAGGCGCTGAGGTTCTGGCGGTGCTCAAGGACCTATCTGTTCCGGGTGGCGAGCTGTCAGCATGACTCGTAGCGGTCCCATCCGGTGGCGAAGATTGGGATGGTGTTTGCTGGTCTTTGAGAGAATCAGTCATGTTTAAGGAGATAGTACTATGTCTTAGGTAAGCCTTAGTTATCTGGGTGAGAATGACGTGAAGGTTCTGGATTGATTGTTTGTTTGTTTGTTTATACAGAAGAGTAGGAGAAAGCGAAACATCAGTCTCGCTTGTACCCCGATCAGTCGGGCAAGTGGAGCTTTTGAAGCACAAGGGAAGTGTTCTCGCTCGTTTGCTACTTGGAGCAGACTGTCGCTTGTGGAGTCTGCCATAAAGGATCGCGCTCCACCTATATGTCTAGCATGCGAAAATCGCTTCTTGAGGGACAGACGTGGCAGTGTGTCATATCAGCCCCCAGTGCGGCCAAATCAAGTCACAGGACTGCATAAATGCATACTTGCGCTATCGCAACCACCTGTCGGTCTGTATCAAGATACGGTCCCCAATTCAGCATCGACCTAAGCGACACTCGTTACTAGTAGGGTTATATATGCTGATAAGCACTCCAACCGGGACTTTTGGAACCGACGCCGGCTTTGAAGTTCTTGTGTTGCTGTCAGAACCATAACATTGAACATAACAAGCTGTAACGCTAGCATTCCCGAAACAAGCTCAATACACAATCTAGATCCCAACGAATTGATCCCATTACAAGGTTGGATCATGACACCTAAACCATCGCTCCTAGCGACGTCGTCTGCCGGCATTTCCACGTCTGTCATTTCTGTCATAAGCCTCGCGTATTTCACGGGCAGCTTTACGTCTCTGCTCCTCGATTTGGCTGTAAAATGTGTCCAAGTCTGGACCCAACAGCTGCGTCCCACCGGTCTGGTAATAAAGGGACGAATCCCAGTCAAGCAGCTGCTGATCCTTTTCCTGGACGTTCGTACTCAAAGGCACAGTGCCACCATTCTTGTAGTAGTTCTGCTCTTTCAGTGCTCGTAGTTGCGTTCTGGCTTCCACAGGGTCTTTGCTGAGATCTTCGAGGCCCTGATTGTTGATATAGTAGCTGCACTCTAAACGTGAGATCGGGACATTCGATGCGGGTGCTCGGGGTCCAAAAGGAAGGGACGAAGCAGCGGGCCGCTGGCGACTTTGCCCGGCGGTTCCGGTGTCTGACTCTGGCAAACGTGACCATTGCGAGCCCGTCTCGTTAGTGTCTGCACTATATACGCTGACCATCCTGTTGAGGTGTATATATCACTGAATTACTTGAGCGTCAGCGACAGAGGACACCTAATAACTGACTCACATGTGACAGTAAGATCTGTTGTTGAAGGTTGAGTGGGTGTGGTTCTTGGCCAGCCGTCAACCGGTCTTATATATGCATCAAAGCTGCCTTCTAATCTTCAGCTTTCACAAGACCCTCAGACATGAAAGGTGGTCGGATGTGAGGAGGCCCATAAAGCCGACAAAGCCGAGCTGAAGGGTAGCACCCACTAGGGTGTTTCGATCGATCAAATGTCATCAGACTGTCAAACACACTTCAGGGCCTGCGCGACGGCGCTGAAGCGATGGGATGGGGCCATTTGATAATGGATCGCCGAGCCTGTTGTCAAGAATGGTTAGTCCTTTCTTGCAACACCTTGATCAATATGACAATGGATTGGCCATACAGTGACCAATACCCCTCGTCTCCCCTCCTCGACATCAGAACTCAGGGGTCCCCCTCTTCTATCAGTTCCATCCACTAGCTCCTGGGCCGGTGAACCCCAGAGCCCTTATCATTAGCATTGGAGTTGCGCAGAAGCCGCAAGAGTATATCTAGGGATCAATTAACGTGTGAGGATATTACGAGCACACAGCAGGTTGTAAAGCAGTCGATTGTGGTGCCTATATTCAGTGCAGCAGCCGCTCGTACAGCAGCTAAGTCCTGTCTTTGATCGGGTGTCGGCTTGAATCTCGAGTCTGTCAGCCAGCCGATTACGGAGACAACATCAAGCAGGCTATCAGTTCGTCCAGCTTACATGAAGCTGACATGAGTGTGGATCGGATCCTGGGGCAACTTCTTCATCAGGCATTTTCGCGTATATACAAGTATCTGCCCATATAAACATGATGAAAATAGTCAGCCCATCCTGATCCCACATAGGTAATCGTATCCCTTCTTCCCATCCGCGTAACCTTTCTTGATATCTCGGCTGTCAATGAATCAGTCACTATCGTATTCATCCCTCTTCTCTCGCCTCGAGGGTCGGTGACTACCGTCTGCCCTGGAGCTGTGTTTCGAATTCGAATAGCCACTTCGTACCGTCTCAGATTGACGCGATCCGGTATGACTGGGAGGAGGACGGGTGCGAGGGGGTGGCAGCTCATCGAACCTGTCATCCCTTGGATCCCGGAACCGCCGATCTGCGCTAGACCTTATAGCTCTGCGAGGTGGGGGGGCACGGTCGTATGATACAGAGTCATGCCTCGAATGACGGCCACTCGTTCCGAGGGATCCTACAGAGAAATTGTCGTCTTGAACAGGTCCAGCCTCAATGAAGCCAGGCTCGCGAGGAGCTGGGAGTCGCGGCTGGTAGTATTGGTTGCCATAGTTCGACGAAGCAGACGTGGAAGCCAATCCGGGCCGAGGATCGGGACGCTGAGAAAAATCGATTTCAGGAGCTCCATACACAGCTTTGTCGTAAGCCTTTGGACCCATCATCCTCGCAGTAAATTGCTCTTCTGCAATCACCTGAGCGCCTCTAGCTTGTATGGCGTCTTTTGGGTTGATATATCGATCTGAGGCCGTCGTGAGGGTTCTGATCTCATTTTTGATTGCTTGCTTTAAAGCATAGGCTTGGCTGGCTTCGTCATCTCGAGTTGGGCGCATCGACTGCTGGGTGGAATTGGCGAGGGGCATGCGATCTTGAAAGTCATTCTGGGACACGAGACCCCTCTCCCGATTGTGGTTGGAACTGGGCGCCGCTGAGTAGCGAGACCGATCATCAAGGGCCAAAGCCCCCATGTTCATTGGTAACCCGAATGGATCGTCGGGACGGGGATTGTTACCATAGACAGGCTGGGCCTGCCGAGAGCCGCTGTATGCGCTCATTGTCTCTCGTGGTTGTACGGGGTCTTGTGAGTAGACCGAGCCTCCTTCGCGACGAATTGGTTGAGTCTGTCGGACCGTGGGGTAGCTTCGAACTGACTGCTCTTCGGTGCGTGGCGGGAAGTCTCTAATTTCCCTCGGGTCCATGCGACTGCGACTCGATTTTTGCGACTTGGCAGGGAGCGGTCGAGCTGTCGATCCAGTCCGACCGGACTGGACACTTGCAGGTCGTGAGTGGCCCCGCTGGGAGTCTGTGTCCTCGCGTCGAGGTGGTCTCGGCGAACCATCAAATCTGCCAGATGAAGGCTTGCTCTGCAATGTACTCGGTCTTCGATATTTGTACGGATCCCGTGGGAAAGACTTCTTGGGGTCATAGCCTGGATCGATACTCCTTACCGTCCCTGGTTCCGTATATTCATCATCACTTTGATAATTCATCTTGCTTGAATTTTATCCCAATTGTGATTAGTAAGACAGACGAGACGGATTATGTGTACCCCTTTATGTACGGCACGGGTCGGATCGAATGCCTTCGATTTGTAACAAGAGCTCCACCTACTGTGAAAGCCTGAAGGGATCGAACCGTTTGAACGCCGCTTGAGATTAGGGGTATGAAAGGAAGCCGCCACCAGTATATGTGATAGCCTCAAAGGACCGGATTCAGGGGTACAAGAGCAGAGGCGATGCTGGGAAATACCGGGGGTAATGGTGGAGCGTTTCGACAATGGACCGACGAGCCTATTGTCAGAGAAGGCCAATCCCTTGTTCTGTATTTGCGAGTTGATCAATTGATCAATGGACGACCCATACTTCGGCTGAGAACCCTTTGTTCAGCCCTGACGATGAGATGAAAGGGTCGACGATTGAATCTATTTGGAGAGGATCAAAGGGGATTCCTCCTTTTACGGGCTCCATCCAAAACCGTTTCGACCAATAAGCGCTGGGAAAAACCATTTGTCAGTATTGAAGTCCCGCTCTTGACCTTCAGGTCCCCGGAGCTAGGTGTCCAGTGTTACATACTTACTCTGTGTGGGTACAACATGGTAGTGAACAATATGTATGCTGGGTATCTTGTATCTTGTCCTGTCCTGTCCTGTCCTGTCGCTATGGGTGCGACACGCCATTCGCTGTGATATGCCCATTGTCTGTATTCGTTTCCAGCTTCATATCCTCAGCCTTGACATCCCCATATGCAATCGTCGGATTGCCATTTTGACCTGCCGAGCCGTTTACTTGGAGTTGATTCTCGTCGGACGTAGCTGCGCCATTGGGTAAAATAGGTTGATGCCTCCTAGGCGGTAATGGGACAGTGGGAAACTCGGTCGCGATCGATTCCTCTAGCTGTCTTCTGAAGCTCTGCTAATGAGCTATAGATCTAAACAGCTTCGTTCGAAGACCCACCTCCAAGCCCAGGACTCGCCCTAGGGCATATTGATTCTCCCCTGTCGCCCTACTTATCGCTGACCTGGTGTACATGTGTGGATTACGGTAGTTATCGATGTACCTAGTGGTATCAGCTTTCAGAATGAGCCGAGGGGCCCGAGAGACTCACTCGACGACCTGCTGAGGAACGGTATCGTGCAGCCTTCCCGCCATTTCACTAAGCTGGATCAATCCTTTGTTGACTTCTTGCCTGGACCATCAGCTATTTCTTGACCAGAACCAGATACCATTAGCTCACATATAAGCAGGAGCCCTATCCTCTTGTCCTACTGATACATCCCCAGCGCATACTTCCAGCTCATATAGGTCTTGCGAGATTTTGAGTAATGTCCTTTCGATATCGGCTCGAAGTCGGCTGTCTGCGTCTACGGGGGTTTGTATTGGCTGTTGTCCAGCTGGAGAAGCCATCATGTGATCTGGAGTCGCTGCTGGCGACAGATAGGCTTGCGATACCGACATAAGCGGTCCATGAACCTATTGACGGATGTGAAGAGGTAGATTGACAACGGGTAAATCCGAGTCATGAAAGTGGAGGCTAGAAGGTGTAACCTGAGATGACCAACACCGTCTTGTCTTATCACTATTCATCATGTCGGGCAACGATACACCTGTAGAGTCCACAGAGGTAGATTTCAGCTTGGATGGACTATCTATCGATGATTTCAAGAGCGACAAAAAGAGGTCCGAGAAGGAACAGGCTATTATCCAGGGAGGGGATGAGGATGAATTGGAGCGATTTAGGCAGGAATGGAGAGCAGAAGTCAAGGGTCGGAAGGGATTAGGTCGGGAAGCAGGCGTCGTCCAGATCAAGGCAGAGTGGCCAAAGCGATCAGGGAAACAGCCAGACACAGCGCCGAAGTCACCAGAGATTGACCAATCACCCAAAAAGACCACCACGTCGCCAATCGCCGGGACTGCCCGTCTACCAAAGTCTTTCCCGGATCGATCACCTACTCAGACCGCAAGATCGCTTGATGCAGGTCCTTCGAGACCGAAGAAAGCGTACAGTGCAGTCCAGCTGTATGCTCAGGCGGTGGAGAACGAGCAGTCTGGACAGCTGAACGACGCCTTGATGCTGTACAGAAGGGCATTCAAGATCGATGGTGAGTCACCGCCAATCTATTATGAGAGCGCCGCTCACCAAGCAGACAATGTCGACCGAGTCTATCAGAAGAGTTTACCCAAGTACGCACCTGAAGAAGAGGAGACCGAAACACCCACATCTACCGATATCGTCTCGGCTGCCGTCCCGCAGGACGAGGCATACTCATTTCAGCGTCACCTTCAATTTCAGCCCGATTACGAAAAGACCAAGACTGCTCGAAAACGCTCGCCCCTCTCGATACTGATCGACAAAGCATCGGTTCCTCCTCAGGAAGCAGAGTTCAAGCCCGAGGAGGAAGACAAACCGTTCCCTCTTGCTTTGTTACCTCCAGAACTGCTCGAGCCCATATTTAACAACTTGGACGTTCGCGCTCTAGAGCGATTCGGAACGACATGCTGGCATGCCAGACTGCTGAGTTCACGAGCGGATATCTGGAAGAGGAGAGTACAGACTCTTTGTCGCTGGCCCATGGTCCAAGAAGGGATCTCTGCAAATGAGCTGGTAGAGCGGCATGATGGGGAATGGCGGACTACTTTCATTGAAGAGGAAAGAGTCAGGATGGACGGATGTTACATCTCGGTCTGTCACTATGTTCGACCTGGATCGGGTGACGAGTGGGTCGCAGTCACCCACATGATCACCTATCATCGTTTTCTGCGTTTCTACCCCGATGGAAGTGTTATCTCCTACCTCACTACCGATCAGTGAGTCAGTTCCATCTTGAAACTCACACTATGCTGAATATACCAGCCCATCTGTGGTCGTACCAATCCTGCGGCCATCCCTTCGGTCCAAGGGTTTACATTTCGGTCGTTGGCGGATCGAAAAAGGCAAAGTCTACTTGTCGGAATTGCTTGAACCGGGCATCAAGACCCCGAAATACGAGTTCGAAATGGATCTCGACCTGAAAGAGACCCAGCGTGGTCGATGGAACAAGCTGGATATCCACAAGTATAGCTCGATCAACCTGGCCAACGGCGAAAACTTGGGATTGAGCTTGAAACATCAGAAACCATTCTATTTCTCAAAGTGAGTCCACCAGTCACCTGGACGCGCAATGCACTTGCTGATCGCATCTAGGGTCAAATCATATCATCCTGCATTGTAATCTACACATCCTTTCTATTACTGTACAAGACAATTACCTAGCATATCATATGTACAACCTCATGGACCATTATCACCTAGATCTTTCCGTGACTAAGATCCCTTACTACCTTCTTCAACCATCCTCGTTTCTCTCCAGAACCTGATCGATTGTGTGCAAACTTAGTCTCATCCGTAGGCGTTACTGGATCAAAGCACGAAACCTCTAGCTCTTCCTCATCTGCCATGTAGATACTCAATGGAGGAAGGAGTGGCATCCTGGTATCGGTCGATCGAGGAAGAGGTGGATGACCAAGGCCGATAGCTGCTCTTGGCTTAGGAGCGCGTCGAGGGTGAACGAACGGAGTTTGGATACTCCTACGTGATTGAGCTGGACTGGCGGGTTTGTTGACTTTCGGTTGGCGATTCGAGAACGGTACAGCTGGAGGTGAATTGAGGCAGACAACCGGTAAGCCCGACTTGGGCTGAAGGTCGAGGACGAGTGGTGGTGGACGATGTTTTGGGCGACGAGGAGGACTGGCAGCTGACTCTGGCGATGAGAGGCCGGATGAGCTGGACGAGTCGTTTGCGGAACGAGAGACCAGGGCAGGGGGTGTGGTAGCGGGTGTCGAGCCCTGAGCGAGCGCAGCCGCAGACCAGGGATGAGGCGCAGCCTTGGTATGTTGTCGTCTAGTCCTAACCTTCGGCTTGTCAAACATGTCGACAAAGCTATCCTCTACTCGGGTGCTTTTCTCTCTGTCCTCCTTCTTCGCCTTAGAGGGTTGAGCAAGAACACTGGTGAATGCCTTCATACCCCATGTTTCGTCTTCCGAGTCTTCCACTGGTGTTGGTGCCGACACTTTCTTTCGAGGTCGAGGGACGGTCGGATCCGACATGAGCCAAGCGAATTCCTGCTCTTCCTCGACGTCAAACCACATATGACCTTCTTCCCCTTTGTGCAGCACCGTTTCCCCACCTCCTACATTCCTCGATTCGTCCGGTAGTCGATGAGCAGACCTACTGCCCTTGAGAGCGGAAATCTTGGCAGAAGGCTTCTTTGGGACATTACCGAAGAAAGCGTTGATCTCGAGTAAAGTCGAATGGGGGAGTGGACGGAAGTTGTCTCGCTTCTTTCGAGTTTGCTTGGGCGGTAGAGGTGGGGGAGCGGTTCCGAGTAGTCTCATAGCCTTTGAAGGTGCACGGGTCGGAGTGACCGGAGAGCTTGGGACTCGTCGACGTGGTCGAACTGGTGTGAGGGGTGTGAGGGGAATCGAAGACTTGCGGCGTCTTGGCGAATGAGGTGTAGGTGGGGGAGACAGACCGGGGTTGACTTGATCATCGATACCCAATGCTAGGTGGATTTCGGATTGGCCAGAGATAGAGTTGTTACGCTGCAGGTTGAGAGCCATGAACATGTCGGAGATGGACTGGTGGGGGTGTAGCTGAACCTGGGGTGGAGAGAGGTTGTCGGACGAACGAACGGAGGTAGGCGACGATGGTACGGACACAGTCGATGCTCGAGAACAGGCTAAGAGTCAACTCAAACAGACGAAGATGAAACTTGTAGCTTACAAGTGGAAGTGGCGGGTTTCTTGATCACCTGTAGCGGTCTCGTATGTCCGCGGACTCCCTCGACATATAGCGAATTGAAGAATTCGGTAGATTGCGATGGTGCCCTCCTTGATATCTTCATATCGGGGTCGACAGGTGAAATAGGTTCTGGCAGTGGTGTAAGTAGTACTTCAGACATGATAGTAGATGATATGAATAAAGTAAGAATGTTGCGAGACAGTCATCGTCGTTGAGTTATATATGCCCAAATACTGTTGTTGAGCTCTTATTGTCTCTGTCAAGGCATGCTACGCCATAATAAGCCACCGCCGACGTTGTTTCACCATGCTGTTCCTTGTACCTGCTACTAGTCAGGTCCTCTGACAATGCTATGGTTGACGACATGAACAATAAGGAATCGAGGTATCAAAGGACAATAAGGTTTTGTAGACAGGGAACAATTGCGGGGTAGGTGGGGAAACGTGGCAGTCGGAATACCGTGAGAAAGCTGACCACAGATGTCAGGCACGGACCAAGTCGACCTTGACTTTTGAGCTGTTGTAAACCAGCCATTGACACAGGTAACGAGTATGGCGAAAGCAGAGAGTAGCAGACAGGCCACTCAATCCGGGAAGCCTCCAGGCGGTGTCTTTAAGGGCAAAGGGAAGCCCGATAAAGCAATCAAGAAGACTAGCGACTTGATTAAGGGGAATGCGAAAGCAAAAGCGTCTGGAAAGGGGAAGGAGAGGGCGGTCTTGGGAGAGGTAGCCCAGGTAGTCGAGCGTGAGCGAAGGTCTTGGAGTGTATGAGGTGGAGCTGATGATTTCAGAGAGAAGACCCATGCCCGGTGGTATACAAGTCGAGCGATTTGCCGAGGTGAGCGATCTGACTAGACCTAAGGTAGAAGCTGATTAGTAGGCAAGGGCACTTGAGATATTAGCTTTACAAAATGCCATCAAGACCGCTGCGTAGGTTTCAAGCTGGATGAGCAAAAGTATGCCCAGCTCAACATATAGCGCTCTAGGTAGCACCCGAGCATTCCAGTCACTACCCCGACATCTACGACGTAGAGCTGCAAGTCATAATCCACGTCGAGTTCCGAAGCGTTACCGGTCAAGGGCCGCTGCGGAGGTGAGCTACCGCAGTCCGAATGCCCTTCGTAGCTCATGCCTAGATTCAACCAGGTAGCAACGTGGTCAAGCTACATCGAAAGCGAGCGAGGATACGAGCAAAAGGCAATCTGCAAGGGGAATCTAGGACGGAGCAGCTTCTGAAGCGTCAACGTATGCCTTCAAAGATGAGGCGAGATGCAATGCTGATCGGCAGGAAACAAGACATGGCTTCCCACGCATGTGTGGCATGCCAAACGATTCCACATGACTAATGTTTGGGGGTATCGACTACCGAAGACACCTACCCTCAAATCGTTCAGAACTGCTTATCGCGCTGCGAAACGCAAAGCAATAGTGAATGATGTCAGCTATCATGGGACGATAGAGCTTCAAGGAATGAGGGATGACTTGGTGAACTTGCTTGGGAGAGTGGCTGTGGGGCGATTCGCTGGAAGCAAGTAGGTTCCCCCTTGATGCCACGATTGGATGTCGTTGACATTTAGATATGAATCAGGAGGAAGATCATCCCGAATTACGCTATATCATGATCAGACATTCCCATACGGTCTTATCGGACCTGTCGAAATCATCTGGCGACCGCAAGAAGACCATCTCGACGAAAGGACGATATGGATCCGAACACATCCCTCTGTCCATGCCGAAATTGTCGAGGTGCTCGAGCGATTGATCTCGTCAGCCAACGTCCGATCGAGTGCTGCATCTGCATCGACCTCGACCTCGCCCTCGTCCGAGTTGTCGACGGTCAAACTGATTGACCTGCGAAACCAAATTGACAGCTTCGAAATCATGGGCCCAAAGTCAGCCAGGATCTTGAGACGGATATTGAGGCTGTCAAAGACTGAGGGTAAAGATAAAGCAAAAGTGAGTCATCAGAGGTGTCAGCAGTTGTAAACTGATTGACTAGTTTTTTGAGAGTCTGAGAAGTATGCAGGGGTCAGAAATGCCTGAAGGCCTGATAGCGGGTTTACTAGTCCACGACCCCCGCCTTATGTGAGTTGAAATTTTACCTCTGCACGTGCTAGGATAATCAGCTGACGTCGGAGCTTCCCTGCGCCTACACTGGCTCTAGCTGAGCCGATGAGCGATGATGATGGGGTTTTGCGATCGTCCTTGCAACATCAGCCTTCGTCTTCGCTGGCTCAATCCAACATCTGGGACTCGACTGCGCGAGAGGAATTATCAACTCCCCAATACAAAAAGTCCGATCTTGATCATCGACGCCACAAGGTATGTCATCCTTCAATACAATGTAAGGTGTACTGAATATCAGTTTGGTATACCTGGCGCCCAGCTCCGCCCTACAGGACAGGACAATCGCATACCCCTCCTCCTGATCCAACGCACATTCGCATCGCCATCCTCACCAAACGAGTCTTCGCACGGATTCACGATCCTCCTACCCCGAGGGTGGTCAATGTATTTCCTCACTTCCTTTGTCTTTGCCGGCTGTATGATTGGCGGTCTCGTCGAGCGCAGAAATCATTCTCGAGAATGCGGCGTGCCGAGCTTCCCGGAACATTATGGCGTTACATGTCCAGCTGGGGCCGAATGGGAAAATACGAAAGCTATGGAAGAGAAAGCGAGATGGGAGAAGAAACCGCCTGCTAAACGACCTCAGTACTCGGTATTGGGGACTAGTGATCCTTGGAAACCGGATTGGCAGCGTGTACTGGACACCCGGAAGGGAGAGGACGAGGAGATGGAGATGAACGACACTCGCCAGAAGGAAACCGTACAACCGTGGCTGTTTACTCATCCACTCGTCGACCACCTCCCGTCTCTGATCAAGTCGGCCGAGCCAAAGAGCATGCTACTCAAGCTCGTCAATACCTTTAGATCTCAGCGCGGGTCTGCCACCGTGGATGTGAAATTGGCAGAGGAGCTATACACGACAGCGCTAGTTCAGGTGAAAGTGGAGATGGACGGCAGGGGTTCGCCAGGCGATATGGCCATCATCTATTCCCTGGATGCAGGAGAGCGGGATATATGGCTGGCAGCGAAGGGCAGGGATAAACAATATGGTCGAGCAGATTGGACACAGTCAGACGCCGAGCCCAAGAGCGAGCTTCAGAAGGTATGCCACCCCTACAACGTTGATCGACGCTGACAGGCAGCTCGGTGAGATGACTGGTGATTCGAAGCAGACGATAGGGTATACGACCACTGGCAATTTCTCCCTCTCGCGGGGATGTGGGTATGCGTTGGCGACTGTCTCACTGAAAGGCTTTGTGGAGGCTGCTAAATTAGGAGATGGTGAAGCCCTGGTGAAAGTAAAGAACCGGGATGGAAGGCTTTGTAGATTAGCTAAACTACACCTAGTTTGACATGACTGTCAGGGACTTTCAACACCTGTCATTCGCATGCATGATGACCAAGATCACGTAAAGCGTATAAGCATATAAGTCCAAACGAAAATGATTAGCACCAGGAGCACGATCCCGAGTGTCATGCAGGTGGTGCCTTTTCCTTTACTCGACACATTCGACAGATTCTTCTTCGATACCCGGGTCCCAGCTAGATTCTCTGCGACTCGTCAGCTTCAGCCCGAAGATGAGCAAGACGCAGCTTACTGTCCAAGACTTCGGTTGACGTGTCGAGTAGCGATTTCTCATCTTCAAGAGAATTGGCGAAATGGACCGCATTCAGCTTGAGTCGATGTGACATCTGCCCGTTAGTCATTGAATATCTTGATCCGGATAGGAGACTCACGTCCGCGAGCTGCCCTCCTAGCTCTTCATGCAATTGAGCAGATCCCATCCCAGGTCTAGCACCTCCCAACAGACTGTCCCTCTCATTCGGTCCATCCGCCTTCTGAGCTTGAATCTTCAATGGTAGCAACCCCGCTTCATCTCCTTCTCGATCCTCAGCAAGCCTAGTACGGAGGTATTGCTCAGTATTTAAAACTCGTTTGCGAAGAACCCTTCCTGGCTGAACTTGAACCGCTTCGACTAATGGCGATTTCGGGACGGGAGAGTCAAGTACAGGCGACAGGGAACGTGAGGTCGGTGAAGCTGGGAGTGGGACTGCCGCAGGAGGTGGAAATATGGATGGTGAAGTGACTGTTGAGAGTTCTTTAAATCGCATTTCGACGCTTTTGAGGGTATTGTCCAGATCCGAGAGAATACTGGATGTATTGGATGATCCCTCATTTGACTGCTTTAGAGTATCGAGTAGGACTCGGGCATATTGTACAGTCTATCCGATCAGCCACTTGGCAGTCAAATCATTGAACGTTGTCAACTCACCTCCCAGTCCCGCCTTCTAGTCACATTTGAGCCCTCATCCGTGGAAGGGTCCAATTTGTCGAGGGACTTGACCATCCGTATCAAATTGATCTGAGCATGTTGCGACGCCGCAGCATTCTGAGCTGCTTTCTTGACCGTACTCGAGGGCTGTGCGGAGGGCACGAATGGTCTAGGCTGAGCTATCATTGATGTTGATGCAAGAAGAGACCCAGCCATCATCTCATGGTAGACACGTCGCGCCACACTCGGTTATTGCCGTTATACAACTCCATCATTCAACTCGCGTATACCCTTTTCCTTGTCTCTATAGTACACTTTCATCACCATCCTTCTTACCCTTCCAGCCGTTTCTCGACCCTCGGAACTCGCTAGGCTGGTTTGATAGTCTGCGAGAAAAGGCTCCAGGAATTTGAAGCTGGAAAATAGGATCGAGAGGGAACTCGAAAAGTGGAGGTGGTCCAAAATATGGATGTTGATCCTGTACCCTCCCTCGACACCGGGGCAGAGGCTGGATCGTCCTCACAGCCTGCTCAGCCGGGTTCGATACCTCCCAAAACCAATGGAGTAATCTCAAAAAGTGCCCCAGCGCCTCGTCGACAACTCCGAGCTCGCCCGTCTGACCTCTCAGCCCCCTCTTATTCGCCTGCGACTAAAAAGGCTCGGTCAGATAAGGATACCATACTACGCCAGCCGACCGAAAGGGAGCTAGAGTATATACATCGTCAATTATCGGAAGATGCTCTCGCAAACAAAAGGGATGCGGTTGTCAGGGAGAAAGAAACCGAGCTCAAGGCGGTGGTGGATAGGCATGATGATGCTGTTCGAGAGAAATTCCATTTGGAAAGGTTCATCAGTATAGTCACTGGCTGGGACCCACAAGTGCGCTCTATCAACATTTGGTGTTAGGCCGGTCTTGCTGACAAATTAGGTGGCTAAGCAGGACGTCTCGCCTGTCTTTCTCGAAGTATGTCGACTATCCTGCTTTTTTAGAATGCGAAGACTGACGGGGTAGTACAAACGTGCGAATCACAATCTGATGGAGCTGTTACCCTCCATACCGCCTTCGCAGGTAGCTGGACCATCCCGATCTCGAGCTTCGTTCGGATCACGCACAACCCGGCGTCAAGCGAATGAACAAGCCGACATCTTCTCTTCTGAGCCAGCCGCTCTACCAGAACCGGCCTCGGCCCCGACAAGAACGATTACGATCAAAGGAAAAGGGAAAGCTCGACAGCCTGATATTGAGATGGATCCAGAAGACGAGATTGAGGCCGTACAAGTACCCTTTAAAAGACCAGTGGGCAGACCGAAGAAGAGCGAAGCTGGCGCGATGTTGCCCCCACCCATCCCCGTCAAGGGTAAAGGAAAAGGTCGAAGAGCTACGATAGGCATCGAACTTGGTGAAGAGGTAGTTGACGGATTGAAGGAAGAAGATCCAGAACCTGGCGGAGTAGGCAAAGGGAAGAAGAGGGGACGTCAGTCGATGCCGAATCTACCTAAGAAGGGTACAAAACCCGAGGACGAGGAAGTAGGATCAGCCACGGAAGAGCCATCCCCCGACTCCGAACCCGAAGACGAGGCTGGACCAAGTACTCACTCCCCCGCCTTACCTTCACTGGCACATTTACCTTTTCCTCCACCTCCTACTCGCCCACGACCTCGACCGAGGGGTACACGGAAAATCTATTACACCGACTATCCCCAGTTGCCAACTGCCGTATCTCAGTACGGAGGCAGTCTGAACGCTGTTGTTGAATCGTATAATCATTTGGAAGATACTGGTCCCCCGCTGGATCCTAAAGCTCTCGAGATCAAAGCACTGAATGAAGCTTATTACCGAAATCGAGTAAATTACCTCCAACATCAAGGTCGTCTCCTACGTCTCCTCGATGATGACGGGGATGACACCAAATCCGCTGCCAAGATCAGCATGAAACCAGCAACACTCCCACCCAGACAGGTTGATTATCAAGATTCCTTGATCGCTCATATGCAGCAAGTTCAAAAAGCAATGATCAATGAAGCTCGGTTAAAGCCAATCATATGTCGTAAAGTCGCAAAAATGGTCCAGGCATACTGGGACCATATCGAAGGCAAAGACGACCGAGAACGTCTGGCAGAAGAGAAGAGAAGAAAACTGCAGATGAAGGACCTTATTAAGTCGTTAAGAAGAAGATGGGCTTTGGCGGTTAAAGTGGTCAGGGCGAAATTGGTCCAACTCCAAAAGGAAGAACAGGATAGACTGGGGAAAGAACATTTACAGAATATGTTGGAGAGGAGTTCAGGGTTGTTGGATGCTCATCGGGATGAATTTGCTGGGCGGGACGGAGAGGGAGATAGTGAGGAAGAGAGTGAGAGCGGGGAGGAGGGGAGCAGTGGGACCGAGAGTGTCTCGTCTGCGGAAGATTCTGAAGACGAAGATGATGAAGAAGAAGAAGAAGAGGAGGATGGGGAAGAAGATACGAATTATGTTGGAGGGGACACCAACGAGGAGGGCCCAGACGCTGCCGACCCGGCGATCGAGGACGGCCTTCCGATGGGCTCGGTAGAGCAGACTCTAGTGGCGGCTGGACATGGAGACGATGGAATCGTTGATGCCGACATCGACAACGATCAAGAGAGTTTAGACGGATCGAGCCCGGAGTCCGAGGATGGAGAGGATGCCGGCACTCGAGCGCTGCTGATGGACGACGGACTGAAATTGGGCGACTCGCACATTGAGCCGACCGGTGTTGCTCATCCAATCGAATTGTCGCCCATAGAGCCAATGGTAGGTTCGGTTGACGACACGCCATTGGATCCTGGGCAGGTCGCATCGCCTCTGCCAGATATAGTCCCAGCTGCCAGTCCCAATGGCGATGTTGTCATGATCGCCAATGGATCTTCGCAGACTGCGACCGAACCATTTGCCGATCCGAGCGATATACCTATCGAGCCAGCACTCCAACCCAATGGACATGCCGATGGAATGGATATTGACGACGAGAAAGAAGTGGCAATCACCCGTCCGAGGTCAAAACGACAACGCCAACGAGCTAAAAGACTCCTTACTGCCTCAGCAACTCCCGAGACGGACGATCCTGACGCTGCCGATATTGAGTTCAAAGCAGAACAAGCAAGCGATATCGACGAGAAGGATCATGAGATGGATGTCGAGATGGAAGATGTCGACGAGGGGGATGAGGCGGATAGTGAAGATGATGGATTGTTGGCCGATGCGGATATACCGATTGAAGAGCTATTAAAGCGGTATGGTTACGAGATGCCTGTCAGTGGTCATGATGTTTCTCACTCGGAGCCGGCGGAGGGGGTCGAGCAGGTCGCATCACCGAACATTGCCGGAATGGAGCAGATTGGAGTTGAAGAACCCAAGATCGAGCTTGGAGAAGGGAACAAGCAGGAAGCGGACCAATCGTTGACAGACGCTGTTTTGACCGACAAGCCTAGCTCCCCATTGATGGTAGTCGCCAACGGCAACATTCCCGAGATGGCCGGCTCGCCGCCTTTAGTGGTCGAGGGCAAACGACAAAGAAGGGTCCGATCCGTCTGGAGTCCTCAAGATAATCCCCCTCCTCCCCCACCTAGAGTGAAGAAACCAAAAGTACAGCTTATCGACCCGAAAGCCGAAGCCGAGGTCGAGCCCGAGGTGGAAGAGGAAGAAGGGAGTGACCCTCAATTTACCTCTTCCGAAGAGGAAAGTTCTGATGAGGAGGACGAAGTGGAGGGAGACGAGGCAATGGACGAAGATGACAAGGAACTTGTCGATCCTAACCGACTCAAGGCGCCTTTCTTACTTCGTGGTTCACTTCGACCGTATCAACATGCTGGACTCGAGTGGCTCGCCAGTCTGTATACCAACAACATGAATGGTATTCTCGCGGATGAGATGGGTCTTGGGTGAGTCGTACTTGCTGTCTTTGTGGACAATGGTTGATAGACAGAAAAACGATCCAGACCATCTCGCTTCTCGCCCACCTCGCATGCGATAAAGGTATCTGGGGCCAACACCTCATCATCGTCCCCACTTCCGTCATTCTCAACTGGGAAATGGAATTCAAAAAGTTCCTACCCGGAATGAAAGTCTTGACATATTACGGTAATCAAAAAGAACGTAAAGAGAAACGAGTCGGTTGGCATACTCAACATCATTTCCAAGTTTGCATTACATCCTATCAAATCGTTTTGGCCGATCAACATATTTTCAGAAGAAAGAATTGGGTTTATATGATTCTTGATGAGGCTCATAATATCAAGAATTTCAGGAGTCAGCGATGGCAGACTTTACTTGGGTTCAAGGCTCAGAGGAGGTTGTTGTTGACTGGTACCCCTCTTCAGAATAATTTGATGGAGTTGTGGAGTTTGTTGTATTTCCTCATGCCGGGTGGAGTGGGAGCGGATGCGACTGCTGTGGTTGGATTCGCGAATCACAAGGAATTCACCGAATGGTTCTCTAGTAAGTCGACCTTTTCAAGGAGTAGGGGCTAGACTGATGTCAGATCCAATGGACAAAGCGGTCGAGTCAGGAGATGTAGTCGACGAAGAAATCATGGCGACTATCAGTAAACTTCATACCCTGCTCCGACCTTATATCCTTCGACGACTCAAATCCGAGGTGGAAACCCAATTACCCGGGAAATTCGAACATGTAGTCTACTGTAAACTATCCAAACGACAACGATTCCTATACGACGAATTCATGGCCAGGGCATCGACGAAAGAAGCTCTATCATCGGGTGGATACCTCGGGGTTGTCAATACTTTGATGCAGCTCAGGAAGGTTTGTAATCATCCTGACCTGTTTGAGGTACGGCCGGTGCGGACGAGTTTCGCCATGGATCCTGTTGTTGGGGATTATGAACCTGTCGAGCTCTTGGTCAGGAAACGTCTATTGGCCGAGCGGGACGACAGGATCAATTTGGAGGCTCTGAATCTGAGGATTACTGGGAATGAAGACCTCTCGGCTTGGGTGTGCCAGACTCGACAACACCTCGATGCGAGTGATCGGCTACCATACGCTATCGAACCGGTTATGACCAAAAAGGGGAAACAGCCCGTACCTCCTCCACTCGATACACTCACAGTAGATGGTTGGCTCAAGTACAGAGCCTGGAACGAGGAGCAGAAGAGTATTTCTCGATGGCGTAGTCTGAGGGACAAGAATCGAATTCGATGCGCTACCAAGCCGATATATGGGTCGACTCTACTTCCCATGTTGTCCGATATACCGAACGTCCTTCATCCATTATCTTTACCCAGTACTCGACCCCACTGCTTTGGCGAGCATGATCCGCCTGCTTCTACCCTGGTATCGTCGCTATCGGACCGGTCTCGGGTTCTGGAGCCGCTCGTCAACCTTTACGCTGTTATTCCGCCCAATGCCGTCGCTCGAGATCTATCGCGATACGCTTTACCAGGCCTTACTCCACTCTCCCACCCGGCGTTGACCGAGCCCGAGTTCGACACGCTTCATCAATCCACCGTCAAATTACAAATCGCTTTCCCCGATTCCAGTCTGCTCCAATACGATTGTGGAAAACTCCAAACCCTCTACACCATGCTTCGAGACCTCAAAGCCAACGGGCACCGAGTCCTCATCTTCACCCAAATGACCCGTGTCCTTGATATCTTAGAGATGTTCCTTTCGTACAATGGTCACCGATACCTCCGCTTGGACGGAAGTACCAAAATCGAAGACCGACAAATCATTACCGAGAGATTCAATTCCGATTCTAGGATATTCTGCTTTATCGCCAGTTCAAGATCCGGTGGTGTAGGAATCAATTTGACTGGAGCTGATACTGTTTTCTTTTACGATTCCGATTGGAACCCCTCGATGGATAGGCAGTGTATGGATCGAGCACATCGAATCGGACAAACTCGAGAAGTTCACATTTATCGATTCGTATCCACTCATACGGTTGAGGAGAACATGTTGAAAAAGGCAAATCAAAAGAGAATGCTGGATAAAGTCGTCATTCAAGAAGGAGACTTTACGACTGATTTCTTTGGCAAGATGGATTGGAGGGATGTCATTGAGCCTTCGGCGGCTGATGCCGAGGCTACGTCGGCGACTACGCCAGAGGGCAAGATTGAAGATATCGACATGGAAGATGAACCGATAGCGGTGGATCAGGATACCCTCAAGCCCCGCGCGGGCGAAGAGCGAGAACTAGCAAGGGCCCTAGCAGAGGTCGAGGATGAGGAAGACGCAGCTGCAGCAAGGATAGCTCAAGGGGAAGGGGAACTCGATTTCGAAGAATTCGACGGCGAGAACAAAAAGGTCGCACCTGTACCGAAACGAGTCGGGTTTGAACGCACATTCACAGAAGGAGGCGAGGGGAGTGGGACACCGGCCACCCCTGCCCTCGTTGGTGAAGATGGAGATGGGGAGGCGGAAGAAGGAGAAGAAGGGGAGGAAGAGGAAGATGATGGAATTGGAGGTGTTGACGAGTATATGCTTAAATTCGTAGAATGGAATTGGGACTTTTTCGTCTCTTACCGTGCTTAACCCAGATATGAGGTAGCCGGTTGTTGTATGTATCATGAATATCACGCATCGTCTAGCGACTGTTACCCCCTCTCAATATTGATTCCAGCAAACGACACTTCATTCCATCTCGGTAGATATGCAACTCAATTTGATTCCGTTCTGTTCTGACGTCACCCCTTTATCCCTCCCCAATCATCCAATATCCGCTGACTCTTCTGTCTCTTTCCATTCAACCTTTCACTCAAACAACACCCAACAACCCACATATAAAATGACCAACTCGCCCGCAAAAGAGATCCAGGACCCTATGGTCGGTAAAGCCGGTGCTGATGCTGGAGCACCCAAGCAACAGACTGGTGCTGAACAACGACCTGGTATGTCATGTTCTCATGTGCCGCAGGGATTTTAGCTGAAGAGTGATATTAGATGCTTCCGGTACCAAAGAGAACCAGTCTGGCGCTGATACCCCCGGGGAGAAGAAGGGTATCTCTGATGCTGCCATCAAGGTGAGTCTGATTATATTGAGGAATTGTCACGACGAGCTAACGTACAGGCTGGAAACGTGAGCTATATTATCCGTGATAAGTATGACGGCACGCTGACTGATAGGATGCCGCTGAGAAGCTTGACCATGCCGGAGAGAAGTCGAGGAAGGACGTCGAGACTAAGTAGAGTCCATTTGTCGGTATTGGACGAGTATGATGAAACAGCATGAAAAACATCAAAGCAGTCTTGCGTAGTTTGCCTTTGTATGGGCTTTCATACGGCGTATGGAGACACTGATCGTACTCTACAACGCGGCGCGTATATCGTCGAGCGGCTACAAGAAAATAACTACTTAGATTACAATTTGGCCTTGACTCCGATAGGAACCATTCGCTCGTCTAGGGATCAGCTCACTGCACGACACTACATTTGAACGGGGGACATACAATTGGCGTCAAACATTGTATCTGGTGCTTGACCGCCGTTGAGGGCTGTGGTGTCTACCATGCTGGGTACGACGTCGGCGATAGTAGGAGCACCAATCAATTTCATGTTCATCTCGAATTCGTCCTTCAGGTCAGCTTTGTGATCGCGCTGAATGGCATGCTCACCTTCAAGATTTCAAACAACTTCTCAACGCCCTCTTGACCGTATGTCGACATGGCGTAAATCATGGGACGACCGATACCCACAGCCGTAGCTCCCATGGCCACCGCCTTCAAGACATCCGTAGCTCTCCTCACTCCACCATCTACCATGATTTCAAATTTACTGCCGTCCTTCCTAGGCCCCAAATGTCCATGCCTGGTCAAAGCAGCGACTACCGATGGCAACATCGAGATCGGGCTGGGAGCACCATCAAGTTGTCTACCACCATGGTTGGAAAGTACAATTCCATCACACCCGTACTCAGCAGCCATCACTGCATCTTCCCAACATTGAACACCTTTCAACACAACCTTCATCCCCTGTGCTGCCGAGATCAAATCGGCGAGATCAGACCAATTGAGTGATGGATCGATAAAGGACGAAATGGCTCGTGCTGCACCTTGATCACGGCGGAACTTGTCTTTACCGGTAGATTGTTGCGATGAAGCGGTTCCTTCGAATTTAGTTCGCATGTCCTTTTCACGACGACCGAGCTGGGGAGCATCGACCGTTATGAAGAGTGCTTTGACACCGCGCTCGCGGGCGTGCGAGATGATCTTCTTGGTTCGACTTCGGTCCGAATTGACGTATCTGACATCAGTTGGGATCTGTATGTGCAGACCTACAGTTGGAGGAATTGGACTTGGCCTGGGACGGCGGCGTCCATCATCTCGTCGAAAGAGCATGAGGCTAGGGTGGGCAGCTAGAGGTCAGTACGACGGGCGGGCTCTGAGGAGCCAAGGAGCGCACCATCTGGATAATGTCGTGATTACCCGCAGCTCGAGTGAGGGCCACCTCTCCTTCGGGGTGTCCTAGTTTACCTGGACATGTCAGCCCACCTCTCTCGGACGGTGTGACATCGACTCACCCAAGGCAGTAGCAGTGATATATACCGGCATACTAGTCTTGAACCCAAAGATCGAAGTTGAGTAATCAACCTTGGCCACATTCCTCAATACCCTTGGCCTAAACCAAACTCTTCCATAGGCATTATGATTCTCCCTCAATGTAATCTCATCATCGGCTCCAGAGGAGTAATAGTTCCATCCTCGACGATTCATAGTTCGTCTAGCGACAGCTTCGAAATCGTGCAGACTCAGGATTTGATCAATGTGTGGTTTAACGTATTCCTCTGGTTCTGTTGCGCCTGAGGCTGCTTGACCGACGGGAACCGAGGCTGGTGGTGGCGCTGATGGTTCTGGCTCGGGAGGTGGCGGTGCTGCTAGAGTACCGGGTTTGATCGGGCCCAGGTGTTTTTCGGGGTCGAGGTTATCGGTGATTGCATCGGGTGGGTGGATCGGCTAGAGCGTGAGTGGTCGTGATTGTGGGGTCATGAAGAGAAAGATAGACTGACCTCGTACTCTTCCGTGGCATCCTTCCCGGCGTACTTTCTAAAATATCAGTCTTGTAGCATCACACTATCGTGTGACCTACAGGATAATCTCGGCACCTCCTGGATGTTCCTACGAGTCAGCTTCATTGTGCTTGCAGCTAAGGAGGAGCTCACATCCAAGAAATCAGTCACATCGTAGACTTTGCCTTGATTAGTCAGTAATGTCCTTGATTTTGTTGAGTTAGACAGACCATGGACCACGATCCAAACCCCCTAGATCGGTCAGTCGCCGTCGTAAAGATCAGCTGCTAGTGCTCACCTTTTCCCTCGAATCGTGCTTGGCGACCTCGGCGCCATCTACCTGTTTATCTTGAGCCATTTTGATACTGCTGTGTCTGTGTTGGAGTACTGATGACCTTCAAGATGAGATTGTTCACGTTCCCAGGCGATTGAGGTGACTGTCTTTTGAGGTTTTGAGCAGGTAGTCACCGAGATGGATCTGTTACGGACCAATAACATTGCGCCGGTTCAACTGGTTCCCGGTATTCTCGGCCGGGGTAACGCCGGAGTCTCCATGATGAACACGTGAGTCTCGCGTGTATGATGCCACACTGTCAAACTCCGCAAGTTGTTCGAAAGTGACGTCAGGTAAAGGGGATGTAAGCAAGAACCTAGATTTGCGTGTGCGCTCATAAGACCTCGCACGGCGATCATCTCGTGACTGTGGTCATGTAGAGAAGGTAGTAGGGCTGTTTATACTGCTTGCTGTGATTGTAGTACAGTATGCATCGTGGTGATTTCACACCAAATACAGTACATACAGTTCGCTGGTGTACCATATCCCAGCTATGACTCATGACGATGATATTCAGGACAAAAGATCCGCCTGTTTACCTTACCCTGCAATTGCGTGTTTGCAGATTGGGCCACGAGAATTGTATGATGATGAATTGATCTCCATCCGAATTGCTTACTTTATCGTATATTTTCTTCTCCCAGCATTGCGTTGCATAGCGTAGCATATAGCATACCCCTCCTTCTCTTCACTCGACTGCATCTACACGACTCGCCTTTGGAATACACTGGTGCATTGAAACAAAAGAAACATCCCATCCCGTCTTGACGTCACTTTATCGCTAGTGTCCCCAATACACATTCCTTTGAACCTACTTTCTGTTCACTAGAATACACGACTTGCATATTCGTCATCGCCTTTTCAACAGATCTCCACACGCCATGTTCAGTGTCTAATCGTCCAACGCTGCTTTCGATATAGGGATGAGAGGAATACCTAGCAACAATCTCGACAACCCCATCAACTTCTATACACAGTACAAGGTTCAGAACGCCGGAATGGAAGTGGAGCAAGCTACGCAAGAAGCAATGGATACGGAAGAGACTGTGTCGAAAGGATCTAGTTCCAGGACCGACGGCAATGGAGCACAAGGTGCTTCTGGAGAACAATCAAACTTTGTCTTTGGCACCAATTCGTCATCGTCTACGTCAGTCTCTTCATCAGACAACACGACGCGTCGTCGAATGGGTGCTCCGTTCAGTATACCCAATTTCCCATCAAACGAGCCTAGAGATCAGACACTGTTCTCGCCTTCGCCATCTAAGTCGCCTCCCGTAGCCAATTTCCCATTCAAATCGCCCATGGCCACACCGCCTCAAATACCATCACTCGGTCCACTTCCTACACCGACATTCAACGGTGGCCCTGCTGGAATGCAGTCACCCTGGCTCGCCCTGGCCGCTGCATCAGGTGCACCTACGCCCTCGCTCGATGGACCAGGACGTAATAGCCCGTTACTCGGATCGCCATTCGAAAAGCTCAACATCGGTGGAAGTTGGAGTGGCGCAAATTTGTCAGAAGCTGGACGTAGAGGATCGCTGGAGCCGCCTACACCATTCACTCTATCGACCAGTCCTGGCAAAAGCTCGCTGAGTACATCGACCGATTTCTCATTCGGTGGCGCGTTGGATGGTCAGAAGAGCAAAAGTATGGATACTACCAAAAAGGATCGTAATCAAGATATGGCGATCGATGAACCGGAACCATCTAAGAAGCCACCTCTTCCTGCGACACTGGCTATGCGACGAGCATCGCTCCCTCGTAATCACGTCAATATCCATGGTCCTGTCATTGCGAAATCGGCCAGTCCACTCGCGTCTACGACAGCCGCCGGGTCGGCCCAAAAGGCTAAACCACTCGCTGCGACATCGTTGGGACCCATGCTGGAGAGCATGAGTACGCTGGTGCTCGACGTACGACCTCCATCATCGTATCAAGTATCACATTTACCTCAAGCACATTCTTTGGCCATTCCATCCACCTTGCTTCGCCGACCGGCATTTACGATCGAGAAAATGACTGGAATGCTCAGTGACGAATCTACAAAAGCCGTGTCCGACTGGCGAAACAAGTCGGATATTGTCATGATTGATCAGGATTCGACCTATGTTCCTAGCGGTAGTGTATTAGAGGGTTTGGCGGGCAAGTTTGCAAGAGAAGGATATTCCGGACAGATATGGTTTGTCAAGGGTGGACATGGTGCTGTAAGAGCGAGTGGGGCGGGATTGATACAAAGTGGAGAAGAGCAGCCTTCGGTACCTTCCAAGGGTCCTACAGGAGGTGGTCTCATGGCGGGCGGCATGGGCAGGATGGCTTTCCAGAACAGTGAGTCCGCCTCTTAACAGCAACTGCTGATAGAAGGCTCGACAGGAGGAGGCGGTATGGCTTCGCCATCGATAGCGATGCAGTCTACTGGCTCACAGACGCCAGGTCTGCAATTACGTTTAGATCCATTCGATCAGCAATCTACAAGTCAAAGCTCGCCCGCGACTTCGAAGAAATCATCCTCATACCGTGGCCACAGTGCCATGGGCGACGAATCCACTGCATCTACCCTTCAACCCGCTAACCCATTCTTCGACAATATCCGACAAAATATGGAACTCTCCCATGGCGGTATTACCGATCGTATACCCCTCAACCTGCCTTCGGAAATATCTTCGAGAGCATCCGAACTACCCGATTTCCTCTCTGGTCTAGCATCCATGTCGGACAAGGACGCCGCCGACGTCTTGGCCAAGCAATTCTACCAGGTTGAACTTGGGGAACAGAAGCGATTACAGGCAGTCATGAATTGGCATACCCAAGATTCCGGAGCGATGACCAAGGATAAACAAGCTCATCAGGATA
>Ga0308160_10001351_pt1 | contig 35101 bp, 35 predicted proteins | sample PhyFR1_FD_201036 | JGI IMG/M metagenome (GOLD analysis project Ga0308160, IMG submission 201036) | Phyllosphere microbial communities from UC Gill Tract Community Farm, Albany, California, United States - DLSLF.R1 | ecosystem: Host-associated > Plants > Phyllosphere > Unclassified | place: USA... | reverse complement strand
GCAAGGGAGGAAGAAGAAACGATCGGAGGAGGAGAAGGGGAAGGACGATAAAGTAGATTGAGAGGAGTTCATAAGCAATTTTTCTAATACCTCGGTGGATTACACATACTGCGATAAAAGAGCCGTAGACTGACTCGTTGCTCAAGTGACGGCTCGGACAAGTCGACGAGAGGATATAGAGCTGAAAAACCACGGAAATCTGGGAATCACAGGCCTGTATCTTGTCGAGCAGGTTCGAAATCAGGCTTGTTTCGCGCTGCTTCTCACATTTCTGTCGAAAGGGGAGCTCATTCAGATGTCGCAACGTTGATACACCGTCATGATTGTGGTTGTTTTGTCAAGTGATTGCCATCGAGTCAACCGAGAGCAGCAAATAAGAAAAAGGAAACGTCGACTTTCGACTTGGCGAAGAAAACGATTTCAAAGCAGAAGTCTTGCTCGACGTTTACTTCGTCGTTCGATGAATCCTACTTCGTGAAGATTGCTCGCGAATCACGTTTGAAGAAAGTTCGAGCGATTCCAAACTTTCGTACTCTCTTCCTCTTTCCTCTCACTTTCTACGCTCAACGTCGCCTCACGAACTATAGATCGATCAATGAGTATGTCCGCATCCACTCGAGTAGCTCAAGATTGCGCCGTATGCCCCGAGAAGACTCGTCTCGTTTGTTCAAAATGCAAGGTCGTCCCATTCTGCTCTGCTGAATGTCAGAAACTCGTGAGCACCTCCTCTGAGCCTCAAGTATCTCATGCTGATCCTCTGAGGGTAGATGTAGTGCACTCACAAGTATCTCTGTGGGAAAGATCCTGAAACATTCTTTGTCGCTCCTCTCACTCAAGAAGAGCGCTCGAAAGTACACGATCGTCGCTACGAGCTCTTCATCGACGGACACGAAAGGGAGATTGGAAACAAGAGGCAGGGATTAGAGGAGCACCTCAAATACATCGGATTCTTCGGTGGAACTTTGGAATAAGTCTTCTCCGTTCTCGCGAACTTGTCTCCCTTATGAGAAGATGACGCTTTGTCCAGTCTGATTCCCACAGAGCTCCTCGACAGGATCACCGTCGGGGGGAAGTTGTTGGAGGAACCTCGACTATCGGCATGCTTAACCATTGTTCGAACCCAACTCTCCGATCCCAAGACGTCGCAATCGCTCGAGATCTCCACCAAAGATGTCGCAACGGAGGCATGGAACTGTCTCGCTCGCAAAATCGCTTCTCACGTCGCCTGGTGGGTCGGTGGTTGGAGTCCCGGCCGATCTCCTTTCCGGATTCTCAACAAGTACTTCCGCCTCTACCTCAACGAAACGACGATCAATATGCGAACGTTTACTGCCAACTCGGAGGACATCTTGTTGTCTAGAGTGGTGCTCGCAGCCCGTCGTTTCGTTGCGAACGACATTGGCGATGTCTCTTCGTTTCCAGGCGATACAAAAGAACAGATCGCGCAAGCTCGAGCGAAGTGCAGAGCTGATCTAGACAGGCACGAGGCACGCGAAAGAGCGAAAGAGGCGGAGAACAAAGAGAGTCACTGAGTGTCTGTACGAAGGTGGAGAAATCGATTGGAATGCTATGCAAGTTTCGTTTTGTCTCCCTACAGAACAAGGCGAAAATAAATCGCCTTTCTCGCTAGGTCGCACCCACAAGGAAGCATCGATAATTTGGAAGTGTTCGGCAGAGTCGAGTTGCACGGCTCAACATTTCTACTGTGAAGTCTTTTCCGCCAACTTCTTCTCCTTCAACTCCCTATAAGTCTTGACCGCTCTCTCCCTCTCCCTATCCAGTAACGCTTTCATCACCGGATCGATCGGCAACCTACTCCTTCCCACTGGTTCCTCCATTCCAGCGATTCGCATCTCTCCTCCCAAGATCCCTTTCTTGTCCGTTCCATCCGAAGCTGAACTCAACGCTTTCGCTAACAGTCCCTTCCTTGCTGGCTTGGCGAGTGTCGGTGGGGCAAGAACGATATCATTGATCGAACGAGTTTGAGATGCAGTCGAGAATTCAGTCTTGCCCGTTCGACCTCGAGGTAACGCCGCCTCCTTCTCGTCGTCCTCGAGAGCAGCGACCGATTTCTTCTTTGGTTGCTTAGCGAATGGATCCCTAGCTTCTTCTGGTTTAGCCTTCTCCTTCTCCTTCCCATACTTCTTGGGTCTCTCAGGATCTTCTTCCTCCGCTCCAATCCCTCCCCATTCCTCATCCGCGTCCTCCGCGTACTCGGTCTTGCCCTTGGCAGCCTTCCGTTCAGCATCCTTGAGCTTCAACACCTCTTTCGTCTTCTTGTTGACATTCTTCGAGGCTTGGATCGTCGAATTGATAGAACTTCGCATTTCTTGTTCCACACGTCGGTTGAACGTAGAGAGTGATTCGTAAGGTAAAGGTTGAAGGGTGGTCTTCTTCTTCTGTGTGAGAGAATAAGCGAATGTCAGAGCTTCGCAGCGAAACAGAGGAGAGAGAGTTTTTAGCAAACCTTTTGATTTGGATTCTTTGCAGCTTCTTCTTCTTCCCGCTTACGTTTCTTGTCCGCATGGTATTCCTCTCTCAATTTACCAGCATTCAAGATCCTGCACCGTAGAGAAAAAAGAATACCAGAAATGAGTGCAAGGTTCAGTCTGTGTACGAGCTATCTGAATGAGAGGATGGGAATCTCACCTGAAAGCTGATTTACTCATTCCGTTGAGATCTCCCGATGCTCCTCCAGCATTCCCATTAGATGCAGGTTTCCTCCTCTTGTTATTCTTCTTCTCTACTCCAGTTCCACCTTTCGCGTCGCTCTTGGGTAGTTCGATTGGATCACCATGGTAAGAAGTACTGGCGATGGGCAGAAGTGAATCTGCTGCTGAAGGTGGGTTGTTGTAACCTCTAAGTTGAGCGAGAAAAAGGTCAAATTGATCAAGAAGCGTAGAGGGAGAAGGGGGAGAACCTACTTTGCATCCTGTGCGGCGAGTCGAATAGATCGCTTCTGTTTCTTGTGAGGCATCGTGGGAGCGAAGTGAAGTGATGGACCCTGAGAGAGGAAAGTTTCGCGAGAAAACAGCGCACAAAGTCGAATCGCTTTCACTGACACAGTGGAAAGATCGCTGTTGACTTGCACGGGACGGCATTGCAGTCCAGACTAGCTTGAGTTCAAGATAGAGTGCGCTCAACGAGGGAGCGTGGCGAAGAAGAGACCAAAAAGTTAAACGTACTCGCTGATGGGACTGGAAGAATGCTCGGGGAAACTCATTTTAGGAATTGCTATCAAATACACATGAGAGGGATATAGGTTGGGAAAGGGGGCGTTGAGGGAAAACACAAGTGGAAAGGGGGAGTGGGGAGGGGGGGATGGATTCTAGATAGTGTAGAAAAGAGGGGGTTGGTGCCAGTCGATAGGAAGATTGCGGGCTTTTCAGAAGGGGACGAGACGAGAGAGAGAGAGAGGTTTAACGACAAATGTTGCGAGGTGAGAGAACGGGAGTGATGCTAGGAGCGGGAAGAGAAGGGGAACTGCTGTGAATAGGTAGGAAGGGATAGAAACAGATTAGGCGGAAAGGGAAGAAGGGAGGATTGAGTGAGTTTAGTCCTTCTTGGGAGGTTCGGTAGAGTCGGAAGCGGGTTGCTCGGGAGCGGCTTGCGAGTCAGAGTTTCGCTTCTCGTAGACCTTCTTGAAGACTAGAGATGGCGGACAAAGTGTGAGAGTCAGCGAAGAGGAACGAAAGAGATAGAGGAAATGAGGGAACGTACGGTTAAGGGAAGCGTTCTGAACTTCATCGCGCTTGGCCTTGAGCTCATCGGCGGTGATGGTAGCACCCTCAGATTGAGCCTTGATACCGAGCTCACGGAGCTCACCAACGAGCTTCTCGACTTGCTTGGCCTCTTCAGCATCAATTTGCTCCTTGAACTCCTTTAGAGCCTTCTCGGTTTCGGCAGCGACAGACTCGGAAGCGTTGGCGGCCTCGATGAGATCACGACGAGCCTTGTCAGCTTCGGCGTGAGCCTCAGCTTGCTCAATCATGGACTCAATCTCCTTGTCGGAAAGACCGGAAGAAGCGGCGATGGTGATAGATTGATCCTTGTTGGTGGCCTTGTCCTTGGCAGAGACGTTGACGATACCATCGGCATCAATGTCGAAGGTGACCTCGACTTGAGGGATACCCTTGGGAGCGGGAGGGATGCCAACAAGTTGGAAGTTTCCGAGCATCTTGTTGTCACGGACGAGCTCACGTTCTCCTTGGAAGACCTTGATCTCGACAGCAGTTTGTCCATCGGCAGCAGTAGAGAAGGTTTGAGACTTCTTGGTAGGGATAGTGGTGTTTCGGTTGATGAGACGGGTGAAGACACCTCCGAGGGTCTAAAATCCGAGTGAATTCGGTCAGTTTCGAAGTCAACAAGGAATGAGGAACCATCGAGAACTCACCTCGATACCGAGGGAAAGGGGAGTGACATCAAGAAGGAGAACGTCGGTAACTGAACCGGCGAGGACACCTCCTTGAACAGCGGCACCGACAGCGACAGCCTCATCGGGGTTGACTCCCTTTGAAGGGTCACGACCGAAGACACCCTTGACAGTCTCGATGACCTTGGGCATACGAGACATACCTCCGACGAGGATGACCTCCTCAATCTCGGAAGCCTTCATTCCAGCGTCGGAAAGAGCCTTCTTGCAGGGTTCAACGGTCTTGTTGATGAGTCCTCCAACGAGTTCCTCGAGCTTCGATCGGGTGAACTTGAGGTTGATGTGCTTGGGTCCTCCAGCGTCGGCGGTGATGTAAGGAAGGTTGATATCGGTTTGAGCGGTCGAGGAGAGTTCGATCTTTGCCTTCTCGGCGGCTTCACGAATACGTTGAATGGCCATTCGGTCCTTGGAGAGGTCGAGTCCAGACTCCTTCTTGAATTCGGCTACGATGTGGTTGACGAGAGTGATATCGAAATCTTCTCCTCCAAGGTGAGTGTTACCGTTAGTCGACTTGACTTCGAATACACCTTTTTGCATCTCGAGGATCGAGACATCGAATGTTCCTCCTCCAAGATCGTAGACAGCGACTTGTCGAGAGTCGTTTCGGTCAAGTCCGTAAGCGAGAGCGGCGGCAGTAGGTTCGTTGATAACTCGGAGAACGTCGAGACCAGCGATTGTTCCGGCATCCTTGGTAGCTTGTCGCTGAGAGTCGTTGAAGTAGGCAGGGACAGTGATGACTGGGAAGGGATCGTCTTGATCAGTCTGCTGAATTCGAGGAAAACGAGAGATGAAAACATACCGGCGTGCTTGACAGACTTTCCGAGGTAACCTTCAGCAGTTTCCTTCATCTTTCCGACAACGAAAGCTCCGATCTGACTGGGAGAGTACTTCTGTCCTCGGGCTTCGAGCCAGGCATCACCGTTCGAGTGCTTGACGATTTTGAAAGGAACATTGTTGAGATCGGTTTGGACTTCTGCGTCCGAGAATTTTCGACCGATGAGACGCTTAGTGGCGAAAAACGTGTTCTACACAGTCTCTCAAAGATGAGTATCATGTGAATCGGAAAGACAGAGGAGAGTTCAGCTAACCTCGAAGTTGACAACGGCTTGACGCTTAGCAGGGAGACCGACTAATCGTTCACCTTCCTTGGTGAAAGCGACTACTGAGGGAGTTGTTCGTCCACCTTCAGCGTTCTCGAGAACTCGGGGTACCTTTCCTTCCATCAATGCGACACAGGAGTTTGTTGTACCCAAATCCATTCCAACTACGGGTCCTGAAACTTTGCCAGAGTTGAATCGTTGCTGGTTCAAGACCTATTGAGGAAGCATCATTGATTAGCTCTGCATCTTTTATACTGGTCACGAAGCGGAGGCGAGAGGTGGGTGGCAAGTTGAAATAAAGTTGATGAGGTTTTTGGAGAGGAAAAAGATGAAGAAGGATTAGGGCTAGAGACTCACAGCACGGGGAGAGCGGGCGGCACGAAGGCCAGAGAATCGGGCGGCGGAAAGCATGTTTGGTAGAGTGGGAGGAGAAAGAGGAGGTGAGAAGAGGAGAGGAAGATTGAAATCGCTCCTCCTCCTTGAATCGAAAAAAAGTTCGAAGGAAATCAATCGAAGGTTTCTCGGTCTCCCTCTCTCCACCCACTTGATGCTTCGTACTCGTTTGTATCTCATTCATATCGGCCTGAAATACCGCTCGAAGTCAATCAAGACGCTCACCTCGCCACTTTCCACTCGTTTGACTCTGCTTTCTCCCTCGCAAAATGCTTTCGGATCCGATCTCTCGATACCTGCTGCTTCCGACGCTCAGCCACTTCATGGGGGCTTGGTCATCGACGCTCTCAATGACTGGAGACTGACTTCTATCGCTCAGACAGCATCCGAAAGTCTCGCAAAGTCGATCAAGTTCGAGCCGAAAGTCGTCGCAAGCGTTTCTCAGTCGAAGCAGGCTCACTGCCGGTTCTGACCGTCTGCGACTCGTAGTCAAGAGTCGTTTCAAGCGTATGTCAAGCGTTACTCAAGCTGTGTCGTACTTCGTGGTACTGTTCTTTTTTAGTAATCAAGCGATTCATTCTTCCTCTTCCTCTTCTTGCTCGCCTCCGCCGCTTCCGCTAGCTCCGTCATCTCCTCCCTCCTCATCCTCACTTTCTGGACTGGGTGAGATGAACTTGGAACAAGCAGATCTTCAGTTCAGCTTTGTAAAGGAGGCGACTAAGAAAAGACTGTTTGCTCACCTCGTTCAATAGCTGTACGAAAGGAGCAGTAACTTCCATCTTCTTGATGATCTGGTCGAGGAAGTCGTCGGCTAGTACTTGTTCATCGGTGAAACGAGTTTCGACAGCGATTGAACGACACCTGTGAGAGCGAAAGTCATCTACATCAGTTTCGACAGCCCGAGCGCGAGAGCGATGACGAGGGAGATACGACCCACTTCAAGAGATCGATGCTGTTAAATCTTTTGATCAGTCGTTTGTTCGCACGGTCAAGCAAATGAGATCCCGAACTTACTCCTTGTGATTCTTATCGACACCCTCCAATTTCGGAGAATTCTTCAACTGATCGCTCAACCCAAAGATACTCTGTCTGCCACCATCTTTCCTAGGTTCCGGTTTCCCATACAGCTTGACAAACTCCTTCTCACTGATCGCGTCCCTCAACTGTTGAGGATCTCTCAAGATGGCTTGACGAATCGATTTGAGTTGTTCCGTCTGAGGTTGCCAACATCCAGCAGCGAGGAGAGATCCACCACCAGGTCCAATCTGAATGTAATAGAATGCAAAGATTCCTTTTCGTCCGGTTCTCGAATGATTGAACGCCATGTGCGAGCGGTAAGGAGTTTTGTCTTTTGAAAATCGAACGTCTCGGTAGATACGTTGAATGAGGTCTTTCGTTGGGAGTTCGGGGAGTTGCCAGTCTGCTTGGGAGGCTTTGGGAACCCAAGCTGCGATGAACGCTTTGAAATTCGTCAATGCGTGAGTGTAACGAGCCTTGTTTTCTTCAAACCATTCCTGCGATTGGTTGCGAAGTGATATCAGGGACCACTCATCGATAGTGAGGTTTGTAGGGAATGTGAACGCACTCGATCGTTGTTCTTGCGAAGTTCCGCTAAGAAATCCATCGTACTTTTGAGAATCACGCTCGTATCGGCTATCGCTTGGTATCGTCAGTTATTACTCGACGTCGTGAATTCGATGAAAGGAGCAGCTCACCGTTCGCTTTGGGAGCAGGAACTTTCTTGACTTCTCGCACGACTCTGGTATTCCTATCATCCTCCTCGGAATCCTCCTCAAACTCTGCACTGTCTTCTCCCTCGTCGGCTCCATCCTTGTAGTCATCTCCCCCTTCATCATCCGATTCTTCTTTCACCTTGCGTTTCCCCTTTTTGACTTTGACATCCGACTCGACCTTTCCATTCTTCTTGCTCTTCTCCTCTTTAGATTCCTTTTTGGGTACCGCTTTGGCTTTACTAGAGCTGCTGCTAGCCTTCTTCTTGCCTTTTGCTTTAGGTTTGACGTCTGAATCTTGACCTGACGTCGCTTCTGCTTCCGATTCTTCCTCCTCTGATTCGACTTTTGACTTGCGCGCCTTCTTCTTTGCGGGTTGGGAAGACTTCTTGGGACTAGAGGAAGCCATCTTGTAGAGGGACAAGAGTTGGTTGAAAGTTGACCAATTCACCTTGAGCTGTTGAAAAACCTTCTAGAGGGTTTCACTCAACCACCCAACTCGACTCATGCCTAAACTTGCTAAACGAGCAGCCAGTAGCTCGACTCAACCAACTTCAAGTAGTAAGAAAGCTCGCAAAGCTAGTCAAATAGAACCTTCACCTCAACCTCAATTCGAAAGTTCAGCCGACGATTTCGAAGACTTGGAAGCTGCAAGTGAGGAAGGTGATAGTGAAGATGAGTTTGCAGCGATTGGGAATGGACTAGATAAGGGGAAAGGTCGAGAGTTGCAAGGAATGGAGCAAGACAGTGGAGAGGAAGAAGATGAATTCGAGGGACAAGCTGCAAGTGACGATGAAGACATGATTGGAGATGATGATGAAAACTTGTATGCGGGTATCGGGGAATCAGGAAATGAGGACGAAGATTCAGAGGAAGAGGGAATCGAGGAGGACGAAGATTTATCGTTGGGAAGCTCAGACGAGGAAGAGGAAGCTGTATCGGCGCCCACACCAGCACCAGTACAAACTAAAGCCGACAGACGGAAGGCGAGACAAGCGAAACCTCTTACTCCCGCCGAACTTCGAGCTCTCGCTTTCGCAGAGTTGACCGCTTCTCCCATCTCCAACGTTCTCGCCACTCAAGTAGCCGCTACTCTCGACCCTTCGACACCTCCTGCTCCCGCCACCTCCCCTCTCCAACCTTTGCTCAAATCCCTTCACTCTCATCTCACGAATTTACCGAAACAAAAAGCCATCTCTCTCGAAAAGTTACGAAAGAAGGGCAAAGTCGTACCGCCTATTCAAGGAGCTGATGGGAAGTGGTACAAAATGGATCTCGAATTTGAGAAACCAAGAAGTGAAGATGTCAGGCTGGTCGGGAAATGGGCTTGGGGAGGAGGATTGAAAGAAAAGGGAGAGTACATCGTCGAATTTGCGATTGCCATGCCTCCTGTATGTCTTCTCGGGCTCTCTAGAAGTCGAATAGAACCTGACGTCGATCATGAACAGTCTCTTCTTCAACCGAAAGATTACCTTTTCCCTCGATTCCTTGTCAAGTCGACTCACTACCTCGTCAACCTCGCCTCCCAACTTCCATCATCTCTCGGACCTATCTCCTCCGCCTATTCTTCACTGCCTGGCTCGCAAGGCTATTGTCTCGAGATTCGATCAGCAACCCCAAAAGGATCAGAGAAGACGGGACTAGGCAAAATCAAAGGAGCTGTCATTCGTCTCAAGGTCGTCTCACCTCCCGATGCCTTCCCCTCAAGCAAGACTGGACCGACGAACAACCTCGCTCGACCTCCTTCCCTCGCCCAGGAAGCAGAGAACGCTCAAATCAATCCTGCCGATCTCCCCTCTACACCTCTTCGCTCGACAGGTCTCCACCTATCCTCCCTTCCTCTCCTCACGAATCACCTCAAATACCATCACTCTCTCTCCCTCACCTACCCTTCCTACGCCTCCTCCGCTCGGCTCCTCCAACTTTGGGCTTCTCGACGAAATTACGGAGTCGCACAAGGGTTCTCGAGCGATTTCTGGGCGTTTTGTATTGCGAGGAGTCTCAATGCGGGTGCGAAAGGTGGAGCTGCGAGTGACGTAGCGAGTCTCGCGGCAGGTGGAGAAGCTTGGGCTGGATGGAGGAAAGCGGTTGAATGGTTGGCGACCGTGAACTGGACAGACGGTGTCGTCTTCCGCATGACAGGAGAGCAAACTGTACGTCTCTACAAGTCTGAACGAGTGGATGATTGCTGACTTTTGTCGATCTGCAGTACTCGAAAGAAGCTTTCAAGACGGCTTTCGCAGGGAAACCCATCTTTGTCGACCCTACTGGAACCGTCAACCTCGTTGCTGGTGTCGAGCTTTCGACTCTCGAGATGCTCAAGCAAGATGCGCGATCGACCATCTCACTGTTGTTGAGCGGTATCGAAGACGAAAAGAAGTTTGAAGCTGCGTTCCTCAAGGAGATTCGACCAATTGAGCGATTCGATAACTACGCTCGGTAAGCTTCCCTCATTGGAGCTCACTGTATTGCTCTAACTAACCTAGACCCGGCTTTGCAGTATCACGGTTCCGTTCTCGCCGAAAGTCGACGCCGACGCATCGATCGATCACGGCAACTCCATCTCCTTCCTTGTCTCCTCCATTTCCGCAACTCTCTCGAAAGCACTCGGCCCTCGCGCCCGAGCATTCCTCCTATCCCTCCCCACTCTTCCATCCATTCCAGCAGACTCGCAAACCTCAAACCCTCCATCATCCGTCGACCTTTCCCTCGGGATCCTCCTCGACCCGACAGAATCAAGTCGACTCGTAGATCAAGGTCCTTCGGCGGAGGATGAAGCGGCTTGCGAAGAGTTCCGAGCGTTCTGGGGCAACAAGTCTGAACTTCGACGATTCAAAGACGGCTCGATCCTAGAATCGGTTGTATGGGACACGCCGTCTCTAGGAGGACTCGGTCTACAACGGAACGCGATCGTCGGTCAGATCGTCAGGTACATCCTCCATGAACGACATGGCATTCCCGAAGCGAACGTCGACGTCTTCGCCGGTCGAATGGATCATCTTCTCGTCGAACCGGAATCAACCCGTCGCTCAATCTATCTCGAAGATTCAGTTGCAGGTGGCAAAGGGTTCAGCGCTGTCATTACCGCTTTCGACGATCTATCGAGGGACCTCAAAGCTTTACCCGAACTCCCTCTCACCGTATCCTCGGTTCAACCTTGTTCTCCTTCCCTTCGCTACTCGACCATCTTCACTCCTTCTCCCCGTCGACTCAAAGGATTCGAGAACTTCCCCGATTCCGTCAAATACCTCGAACCTCACGAGATTCTACTCACTCTCGAAAGTTCAGGACGATGGCCCGAAGACCTCGAAGGAATCCAAAAGATCAAAGCTGCATTCTTGAGCAAGATCGGAGAAGGCCTCGAAGCGACTCGATCAGTACTCAAGGCTGAATTGGTTTTCGATACCGAAGCGAGAACGATCGATGACAACGTTTCCCTCGAAATCCTCACTGCAACTGGTTACGCCTTCCGAGCAAGAATCTACTACGAACGTACCCTTCTCCTACTCGAAGAACGAGAAGAACAGATGGGTGCACCACCGACTTCACCAGGCGTCACCTCCTCTATCGACCTTTACCATCAACGATTCGTCCTCGGTCCGAAACATCATGCGGCAATCTCGACGCTCCAGAACCACTTCACTTCCTATTCTCACTCTGTCCGACTCGTAAAACGTTGGATCTCCTCCCACATGCTCTCGAACCATTTCTCCGACGAAATCATCGAACTCGTCGTCGCTTCCGTCTTCCTCGACTCGGACTCCCCATACGAAGCCCCTCAGAGTGGAGCGACTGGATTCGCTAGAGTCATGGAGAAACTCGCAAGTTGGAAATGGAGGGACGAACCACTCTACGTTCCCTTATTCACTTTCACGAACGCTGTAACTTCAGGACGACGACCGACTCTACCAACTTCGGACAAAATTCGAGCTACTGCCGAGTTCCAGTCGACGAGGCTTACGAATCCTGGAATCGAGGAGTTCGCTTGGGTCATCGCGACGGAGGAGGATGTCGAAGGCAAGATGTGGAGTAAACGAACTGGGAAAGTAGCTGCTGCACGTGCTCGAGGACTCGCGAAAGCGACTCTCGAAACACTCGAGCGAGGTGTCGTACAAGGTGGACTCGTCGTCGAAGTGAGCTCTCGCTACCGTTCTCTTTTCTCCACTCTCGCTGACTCGCGTCCTTGACATTTTTCACAGCAACTCTTCTCGCCACCTCTAGCAGACTATGCATTCCTGATTCACCTCGACCCCTCAGCCAACCCTCGACACTTCCAATCACTCCTCCCCGACTCTCGAGCTCTCTGTACCCGATCACACTCCTCGAGCGTTTTGGCCGGTTCACTGATGGGTGCTTCAGGTGAAGACGACGATGAAGATCCTATTCGAATAGGATGGGATCCCGTACGAGGTTTCGTTCAACACCTCGAAGTGAGCTCCTTTCTGCCTTTCTCTCTCTCTTTCTCGCGTGGCACTAATTCGAGTCTCTTTGTGCAGGGCCTCTACCCTTCGATCTTCTTACTGTTCCATTCAGCCGAAGGATCCTCAACAATCGGAGGGATCTGGAACCCTTCACAACTCGGTCCGAGACAGTTCAAGACTGGAATGGGGTTCCCACTTGAACCCGTTGCGGGCGAGGGAGATTCAAAGGCAAAAGTACAGCTTGACAGGCGAGCGGTTTTGAAGGAGATTGAGAGATTAGGGAAAGGATTAGTTCTCAAAGTGGAACTTTTACAGGAGTAGAGAGTGATCTAGTAATACTATGAACACTCTGCTTCGTATCGCATAATCCAGAAGATAAGCGCACTGAGTGACATGAGAGATACGCTGGAGCTAAGCCATAGTTGAACCATTCCCACTCATTCGACTAGTTTCCAACACACTTTCCCATCCTCATCGTCCCTTTTCCTTCTCCCTTAACGCTCGTATCCGGTCCTCCCATCTCCTCCTCACCCCTCTCTCCACATTCCATTCGCTATCCAATTCCCCCAATCCAAATCCTCCCTCCTCCTCATTCTCGTTCGACAGCGCCAATGCAGCCAAACTTAGATAAGTATGATACACGTCCGGAGTTGCTCCTGGCTCTCTTGCGATCCCACCGTACAGTGGGTGTTGACTCGCAAGTAAGAATGCGTTGGATTTCGAGATATCGACCAGTTTCCCCAATCGATCCGGATCCGGGGCAAGGAGCTTTGCGTAATGGTCAGAAGTCAGAGGTCAGCTCTTGAGAGGAGAGAGGAGACATGAGGGGGGATGGGAAGGTAAGAGATAAGAGAGGTGAACGAACCTTGAGGGAAGCGAGAGTCCAAAATGAATAGCAAGCGTCAGGAGGTTTGTTCGTTCGTCCTTGAAATCCTGCTATTCGATTGTAATCTAGCGTGGGAGCTTCGTCCTCAGAGTCTTCTGATTCGAATGTAGAGGAGGGATGGGAGGAGGGCGGAGGAGGAAGGGAGGGAATTTGTCGATCAATCAGCCAGCGGGTGAGGAGGGTTTGAAGAGGGAGGGAAGGGAGGCGGTGAGAGAGTGAGTAGGAGGCAATTGCACAATAGGTTGGGCCAGCTGAAGGGGAGGAAAAGTTGGGATGAGCGAGCTGGTGTGAGGGTGGAAAAGAGAGGTGAAAAGGTTACGTACCGTTTGCTTCGAGACCTGGTCTTTGGGCGAAACCTCCCTCGTACCGCTGTAAGCAGGAGCCACTTTGACATCAATATCCATCATTGAGGCGATGAAAAGAGAGGCCTCGAGCTCACTCTACATGAATTGAGGAATTTCAACCCTTTCTCGACGTCGATACTACTCCAATCATCCAGTATCGAAGCGATGGCAAAGGCCGAATAAGTCGACCTCGGATCACCCGGTTCCGTACTTCCAGGGAACAACGAGAACCTACCAAACTCCTCCCATACTCAGCTCTCTCCTGCGAAACCTCGGATTCAAACGAAAGAGAGAAACTCACGATCCATCTTCCACCTGACACTCCCCAACGAATCTGATCATCCCTTTCCGATCCAATCTCTCGAGCCCATCATCCAAGATTGCGAGGTTGAGTAAAGCCGTATAAGATTGAATGATATTCGCCCTTTCCAACTCGAGACCGTCTAGAGAATCTGATCCTCGAAACCCTCCGGACGGTAACTGTTGTTGGTAGATCCAATCGATGAATCCGTTGCGCTGTTTAGGAGTCAACATGGTCTCGATAGCTCTTCGAGGTGGGCCCTCATCCGAAGAGGAAGTCGTTGGATCTGGGAGGAGAGCGAGGGACGATAAACAGAAGTAGGCTAAAGTCATTCTGTATTTAGCATCCACCCCTGTCAGCTGCAGTGGAGAGCTGAAAGAGAGGGAAAGGGAGAGCGGACCGATTTGCATCTTCTGGTTGATAGGGAGTTGGAAGGTATTTCGCATGTCGTAGAGCGAATAACACGTGTTGCTTGGTTTCGAGCTGAGTCATGCCGAAGCGAGAGGAGGAGTGAAGAGAAAGAGAGAGAGAGAGAAAGGGAGACTAAGTTTTTCAGGGGTTCGCACATTGCTCTCTCTTCCCTCCACCTTTCAGCTCCTTCTAGCTTCATCACCAGGGATTACACTCAGTCGTAGCTCACCTCTTGACCCAACTTCACCCTCAACTCCTCGTCCCACTTTCTGAGTTTACTTGAAAGATGTCTGGTTTATTACGAGCCTACAACTCTGCACTGTAAGCCTCTACTCCCCTCCCGACCCTCACAGAGCTTCGACCCTCACAGAGCTTCTACTAACGCCCATGTTTGACCTGTACCCAGTATTCGAGCTCCCTATGCAACGGGAATGGGTTCGGCCGGTAAGATTTCTCTCTTCCTCGCTTTCATCTCTCTATCTCTCGAGCTGACGTGAGAGAGACGTGCTTTCGATAGCTTTCTTGTTTGGTGCGGGAGATGTATTGGCGCAGCAAGGGATTGAGAAAAGGGGGAAAGATCATGACGTACGTTGAAAGCTCTCTCTCTATCTCCCTCTCTTGTTGCAAGAGAAGCTGATAGGAGGGCTCCACTGGAATGTACAGTTTATGAGAACTCTACGATTAGCTGGATACGGAGGTGAGTTTTCGACTTGGGAAAATTTCCCGTCTATTCCCGAATGAATCGCTCACACACCAAAACTTGATTACGCAGGTCTGATCTTTGCCCCAGTCGTAACCAAATGGTTTGGAGCACTCGAACGAATCAAGCTCGCTTCGAAACCCGCCCGTTCGTCCTCAACCCCTTCCTCGACTGCCTCTCCCCTCAAAAGCTGATCTCGCTCGTGTAAATCGATAGAATTGATCACGCGAGTAGCAGCCGATCAATTCTTGTTCACGCCAGTAATGGTTGGAGTATTCTTCACTTCTCAAACTTTCTTGGAAGGTAAAGGAATCGAGGATGCTAAACAACGATTATCGGATTCTTGGTGGCCTACTTTGTACGCTTGACTTTCACTTTGCATGACGATTAGAGGAAGGGACTGATGGAGAAGACGGGAGAATACGTAGGCAAAAGAATTGGCAATTGTGGATTCCAACTCAAGGTATCAATTTCGCTTTGGTTCCTCCCCATCTCAGGTTGGTCACTGTAAACATCGTTTCACTTTTGTGCGCATCGCTGTCCTCTTTTATTCATCTCCGTGCCCCGGCTGACCCACTCGCTCGAATCGTCAACGAACAGCTGGAAGTACGTAACCGGTTTCTCGTTTCACTGCCCTCCGACGAGTCAATTCGTTTTTCGTGTTGATCCCTACTAATCGGCCTCTCTGCTATTTGCAGCGCTTACCTTTCCTACGCCAACTCTCAAGCCGAGATCAAGGAGGACAAAGTCAAGGAACTCATCGAATAGATTTCCCTCTCTATCCGCCTACCCCCCTCTCTCTTCCAGCTCTTCACTACACTTCTTCCGTCTAAAATGTCTATATCTTTCCTTCTTTATTTGCCCAAGCTAGACTTTGGCGTCTCCCCTTCACCTTTTCTTTTTTTATCGCAATAGAGCTTTCCCTTTTTACCTTGCTATCGTCTCGTCTTGTTCTTCTCTCTACACTCACAAAGAGAAGCGACTACAAGGTTACAAGGTAGAGATGCGAAGATAGTACTAGAGGATTACAACAAACAAACACTCTGGGAATTATGCGATTCAGAACCATACGAAAAAATCACCTCTCCACCTCTTTCTCCTCAGTTCAAATTCTATTGTATCCACCTCTCACCCCCATCTCCAAATCCACCCCCCTCTTCTTCCTCTCTCAATCTCTCCTCTTCCTCCACTCTCTTCCTTTCCCTCTCACCCTTGACGTCCTCTGCCAACCTCTTTACCAACCTCTCGACGTTCTCTCTCCTCTTCGCACTGATCGGGATGACCCACACCTCTTGCCCCTGCCTTCCCTTATTGAGCTTCTCGACGTACACCCTGATATCCTCCAATCGTTTCTTTCCTTCTTCCGGAGTCAACCCTTCGACTCCTTCTCCATCTTCATCGACTCGAGCTCGAGGTGAAAAGAGATCCGCTTTATTAACGACGACCCCTTTGATCCTACTAACCAATTCCCCCTCTCTCAATCCCCTCATCTTCTCATACTCCTTCAAACTGTTGCCCAACACTTTCAAACTCTCGACCGGATCCAACGGTAATGGACTAGTCAAATCAACGACGTAAATCAAAGTTGAACATCTCTCAATGTGTCTCAAGAATGAATGTCCCAATCCATGGTTGAGGTGACTTTCGGGGAGTAATCCAGGATTGTCAGTGATCGTGAATCGAACATGTTCGGTCTTTTTTTCGGTCGGTGATTTCCATAGGGACGAAGGGAGGGAAGAACCGGAGAAATGAGTAGGTGTCGAAGGAGTGTCGGAAATTTCTGGGGAGGAAGGAGAGGAGGGTGATGAGGTGCGAGGACCGGAGAAGGTGCCGTCGGTGTAGAGGACGCAGGTTCCGAGGTGTGGATTCAAGGTGGTGAAGGCGAACGAGGCGACTCGAGGGGTGGAAGATGTTAGAGCTCGAAGGAGAGTCCTGTTGGAATGAGGGAGGGAGAGATTTAGTTGAGGGTGATGAGGAGGAAAGAGGAAAGAGAGAAAAGTTTACGATTTCCCTGCGTTTGGTAATCCTACTAAACCGACTTCACCAGTTGATTTCACTTCCAATTCCAACCTCATCATTTCACCTTCCCCTCCCTTTGTTGCGTATTTAGGCGAACGATCTTGGTGAGTCAAGAAACTTGGGTTTCCGAGTCCAGCTTGTCCTCCCGAAACTAGTAAGATCGGATCTTCTTTTGTCGAAGTAGGTTGCGTTAGATCCAAGTAGAGTAATGGTTCCTCCTCCAATTCGTTTGAACTGTTTCGTCTCCTCCTCCTTCGTGGTCTTCGTTGTTTCTTTCCAGGGAGGTCGACTTCTTTCGATAACATTTTTGACAAGAGGTGATGTTCCGTCGTGAGGAATGAAGGGTGACCCGTCAACTCAGCTTGAGGGTACATAGTAAACAAGACCCTCCTAAACGAACTCAACGCTTCCTCCCATTCTCTAGGTAATTCCTCCTCTTCGTTTTCTTCCCAAGCTTTCACTTCCACTTCGTTCTCTTTCACGCCAAACTTGTCTTGTAGATCTCTCTTCTTCTTCCAACTTGACCACCTCACCTCCCTCTTCTCTGCCTCGTGTAATCTCACCTTGTTGACTTGCCATGCCCATTCCAATTCCCTCCTTTCTTCCTCTTCAGCCTCTGCTTCCTCTTCGCTATTCGGTTCAACCTTGACTTCCCTTACCACCGTACCCACGGGTACTCTAATGACTACATCCTCTCCTCTCTTGCCAGCCAACCATTTCCCTCCTCCACTAGCTCCCGCTCCAGCTCTGACAGTTTTCGGTAAATGACTCAAACTCGTGACAGTAGGAGTAGCGATCAAATAAACTGAACCACCCGTTCCACCTGGTCCTCCCGAGGGTGGACCTCGTTCCTTGAATTTCTCTCGATGAAACGCTACTCCTCCACTACCACCTTTACCACTGATTACGGATAAGGACAAGGTATCGATAAAGTTTGAACCTAGTTGTCTACGCTTCCAATCTGATTTGGCTTTGCTCGATTTTGATGAGACTTGTTCATCGGGAGCTGTAGATGAAGAGAGGCGAAAGAGGATCGAGTTGGACTTGGAGAGAGTAGTACGACATGTGGATCGTATACAGAGCATTCGAAAGTAGAGCGTGAAATGAAAGAGAGAATAGCGAGCGGCGAACTTTCTGACAGCTCTTGTTTCTCCCTTCGACTCAGTTCCAAAGTCACTCACAAGCAATGTCAACCTACACACTCGAACAAGTATCAAAGCATAAATCAGTAGAAGAAGGAGTATGGTTAGTGATCAAAGATAAATCGCAACATTCTGCAGTCTACGATGTGTAAGAAGACCTCCCCTCTCACTCGGTTCCTTACTGCTCTAGTACTCACCTCGTTCTACAGCACTGAATTCCTAGAACATCATCCAGGTTCGTTTCTCTCTTTCTTCCCCCTCCTCTCTATTTCCCCACTTGGTGAACCTCGCCGACTCACCTTCCCCTATGAGTCTCATAGGTGGTAAGAAGATCTTGTTGAACAATTCAGGCAAAGACGTATCAGAACAATTCTGGCAATTCCATAACGAATCAATCCTCAATAACGTCGCTCCAAAATATAAAATCGGACAACTAGCTTCCTCTTCTTCATCCGGTGAGGCTGAGAAGACGGAAGAGAAAGCAGAAGAGGAAGAGGTGGATGAATTGGATGAACAATACTTTGGAGAATTAGTTCCATTCGGAGGTACGCTCTCGCCTCTCTATTTCCTCAGGGCTTCTTGAGAGTCAAATGTTGATGAAAAAAGAGTCATGAGGGAGATAGATCCATTCTGGTATCAAGATTGGGCATCACCTTACTACAAAGACTCTCATCGTAAAGTTAGAAGAGCAATTAGGAATTTCACCGGTATAAAGCTTTTCTTCTCAGCCCCTTCATCATCTTGAACTTGTTGAGCTGCTGACGAGGACCTTGGATATTGGGGAAACAGATGAGTTTTTGACTCCCAATGCACACGAATGGGATCAAGCAAAAGAGATCCCTCCCGCCGAATACAAACGTGTAGCAGATTTCGGAATGTGAGTTTTTTCATTTTCATTTTCTCTCGTCCTCGAGCTCTTCATTCTGAGGTTTTTTGTTTTGTTTGTGTAGTCTTGCGGCTGTCGCTGCAGGTGGTACGGGGTGGCCTCATGAGTATGCGAAAGGGATTGCAGTACCAGGAGGAATCGATCCGAATGAATGGGACGCTTTTCACAGTAAGAGCTCTCTCTCTCTCTCTCTCTCTCTCCTCGCATCTCGTTTTCTCTCACTAACTCAGTAGAGTATGAGTAGATCTCGTCATGCTCGATGAGTTGTCCCGCTGCGCTTCAGGTGGTATCATGTATGGTATTCTAGGAGGATTTGGAATCTCAATCGGACCCATCTTGCACTTTGGATCAGACGAATTGAAAGAGAGGTTGGTCGGACCGCTGTTGAGAGGAGAGATTAGGAGTTGTTTGGCGATTACTGAGGCAGAGGGTGGGAGTGACGTCGCGAATTTGACTAGGAGTGCGAAGAAATCAGAGGACGGCAAACATTATATCGTTAATGGGTACGTTCTCCCTTCCTCATTCTTGATGAGAACCGTCACTGATTAAGAGGAAAGCAACGATAGGGGTGCGAAATGGATCACGAATGGAATCTATTCGAAAGTGTTTGTTACTGCCGTCCGAACTGGGGGCAAAGGAATGGGAGGGATTTCATTACTCGTAGTCGAGAGGACTGAGGGGTTGACGACAAAGAAAATGGATTGTATGGGAGTATTGTCGAGTGGTACGAGTTACGTCGAGTTTGATGAGGTGAAAGTCCCAGTCGAGAATTTGCTGGGAAAAGAAAACAAAGGATTCCAATTAATCATGTCGTACGCTTTCCCCTTCCCTTCTCTAGTCTCTCGCTTGCAACTGACTTCTGAGGGATATGTAGCAACTTCTCTGGAGAACGAGCAGGTATTGCCATTCAAGCGAATCGATTCGCAAGAATTTGTCTCGAGGAATCGATCAAGTACGCTTCGAAACGCAAAACGTTCGGACAGCTCCTCATCGATCATCCAGTCATTCGTGCCAAGATTGCAGAGATGTCAAAGCGTGTCGAAAGTTGTCATAGTTGGTTAGAAGCGGGTACGTTTTCCTCGATTTTGGACTTTCTCTCGATTTGCTGACTTACAGTTCGTCCCTCGTGGAACTTATAGTCGTCTACCAGTCAACCCAGTATGATGCCGATACTCTCACCCTCCGGGGAGGTGGAACAATGGCTCTATTGAAGTCTCACGCTACCGGTACGTTCTCTCGTATTTCTTTCTTTCCCTCGCCTTCCATTGACACTCTATGTACGCATCTAGATACGTTCGAATTCTGTGCTAAGGAGGCCGCCCAGATCTTCGGAGGCCAGGCCTACACGAAGGGAGGTCAAGCAGAGAAGATCGAGCGTCTTTATCGGTTCGGCGTTTTCCTCCTGCCCTCTCTCTTCGATTACGCACTGACGACGACACGGCTCTTATAGAGAGGTACTGGCTTACAAGATCCCTGGTGGTTCGAGTGAGATCATGAACGACATTGGAGTTCGTCAATCCGTCAAAATCGCTCAGATCATGGGAGCTAAACTCTAGGTTCGTCTCTACTTCTTGCGATCATTTATTCGCTAGTACTGATTCAACGCTGTGTCAACAGTCTCGACAAGTTTGCTCAGCCTCGTCGTCGTCCAGAGACAGCTCGGACGACTTTCGATTTCCTTTTCGTGATTTCGTTTCCCTTTCTCCTCTTCACCCTACAATCGTTCAAATCAGTGTTGTGCCTCCTCGTTTCTTCCATTTCTCTCGTGTATATGCGATTTATCAAGTAGTACCCTCTCTCTATTCTCCGTCCGTATTTCTAGGTTATCGTATTCAAGCTTTTCGAGGAATCAATCAGCTCACGTTCCTCTCTGTTCAGTCTGGCTACATACTCTCACTCGATCTCGCTGGCCCGTCTCAAAGGGTCAAGCAGATGAGATGGGTAAAACTAGAATAGGGTATGCGATTACGAGATCCAAAAACTAACAAGCAAAACAAGAGAACCGACAGGAACGAGAACACGAGAAAAGGTATATGCGGGTTGCGAGCGAGTATAGCTTGAAGCAGCACAGAAGAGGGTAGGGGTGTGATACGGATGAGAAAGAACCGAGACGGGGGACGATGCGTGTAAAAACGACGAGAGGGTATAATCGAGGATAGCGAGAACATAGTGAAGAGAATAGCGAGGGGAATGGGATAGATAGTCGTCAGAAGGGAAGCTGTAAAGCATAGAAATAGAGTGATCGTTGGAAAGGATGTTTTTTGCGAGAAAGATTGCGAGAATATGCGAAGTTGCGGGAGACGTAGACGGTCGGAGATTAGACGAGAGGCTGTAGGTGAAGGACAGAAAAGACAACTAATCAGTCTCGTACTGGGATGAAAGTGATAGGAGCACTGGTTCGACCTACCTTGAAAGCCATGACCTCCTCAAAAAGTAAATCTTTGAGTTGCGATTTCGAGATTGCTTCTTTCTGTAAATCGAACGAGAAGAAATCGGGAGCTGTGCGAATGGTTGAATTGGAACAGGTCAGCGAGAAGCGGAAAACTGGTCTGGCCAAAATTACGCACGAAGAGGAGGAGCGGTGGGTTCATCATCGGGATCATGGTAAGCTGCAACATAGGCTAAGGAGATCAAGAATCTTGTCAGCATCTGATCGAAGAGGGAAATCAGAAGATCGAGTGAGGGAAAGCTCACGATGTTCCAAACATTCCTCGACGGTCAACCTTTTCGTAGGATCGAACGCCAACGTCTTAGTCATGAAGTCGACAGCAGCAGGACTCGCGTTTGGGAACAACTCTGCAAAGTTCTTCTTCTTTTGGAAAGGGAGAGCTCGGAGGTAGTCTCGTGAACGGCGGGAATTGATCTTGTAGAATTCATCGAGCGTTGGAGTACCCGTTACGGCGAGGATGAGCGAGAGTTGATTGTGATCTGTACACACCTCCATCATCTCAGCGTCTCATAGTGACCGATGAAGATGAAAAGTGAAAGGTTTCGCACAATCTCGACCAGGGAAGAGAGGACGACCGCTCAACATTTCCGCTGCGATACATCCGACGGACCAGATATCGATACTGTGGGTAAAACGTCAATGGTCAACTCTATTTTAGTCGGAGTCTACTCACGCTTTTGTATATTGCTTGAATCTGTGAAATGGTTGTGAGTCGTCAGCTTTCCCCTCTCCGAGTCGAGAGGAAACGAACCAATAACTCACGTCAACATGATCTCTGGAGCTCTGTACCACCTCGTCGCAACATATTCAGTCATGAATCCCGTCTCTCCTCCATTCGGTTCAGCAGTTGTTACTGATCGAGCAAGTCCGAAATCGCACACTTTCAAGTCGCAATTCGCGTTGAGAAGTAGGTTGGAAGGCTTGAGATCTCGGTGAATCACGTCGGCTGAATGGAGAGCTTTGAGAGCGCGAAGCGTCCTAGAGGGAATAGGAGAAAGTCAGAACAATGAGAAAGGTGGAGTGAACAAACGAGAGAGGAACGCACTGGTAGATGAAGTATTGCACACTGTAAACAGAGAGAGAGAGAGAGAGTCAGTATCGAGTGAGAAATAGAGAAAGCAAGCTCGGACTTACTGATCGTCAGACAGAGTTTGCGTTTTGATTACTCGGTACAGATCAGTTTCCATCAGTTCTTGAATGAGATAGACCTGTCACAATCTGAAGATCTTAGCACTAGATGGAGGACGTAATGCTAAAAACGTCATTGCTGCTGACCTCTTTGAAGGAATCGAGCGAACTAGGTTTGATGATATCGACGATGGAAATGATATTCTCGCTCACTTGCTGTTCAGCAAAGTATCGCAGCAGTTTGAGCTCCCGAAGAGTACGAAGAGCGAACACTGCGAAGAGCGAGGAAAAATGAGGAGAGTCAGCTTCGATCTTTTCGTCGCAATGAAAGCGGAAAATTGGACGCACTCGAATGATCGAAAGGTGCAATCTTTTTGATCGCTACTTTCTGTCCTGTCGGTCGATGGATAGCAGAACTGTGCATACGAAAGCATACTTGCACTCAGTCGAAAGAACGAGAGTGAGACAAGAATCTTCGAACGCACGCGACGACACCGTAAGCTCCTTCTCCGATGACATCTTGAACCTGATACTTCGCTCCCACACTGAACCTGACCCGCCTAGGTTCCTCCTTCTTCTCCTCTCCAGCAGCCTTTGCACCTCGCTGTTGTTGAGGGAGGTTCGAGCCTTGAGGAGGTTGTTGCTGAGATCGACTCGTTGAAGCGACAGGTTGAGGTAGAGCAGCTGCTACTCCACTCATCGACATTGCCGTTGAATCTTGCATGAAAGGAGCAGTTGAGGTTTGAGCGAGAGAAGAGGACCTCGAGTGTTGTTGAGTGAAAGGAGGCTGCGAAGAGGAACAGGAGGAGGACTTCGCTTGATGGGTTGAAGGTTGGGATCGATGAGCGTTAGCGTAAGGGTGAGTAGAGGAAGGTGGAAGGACAGAGGCCATTCAAATCGATCTTGAAGAGACTGGAGAAGGGAGAGGATCCGACTGAAGTTGAGCGGGGAGAGGAGGGAGAAAGAGAGAGAGAGGAAGAAAGGGTATGTCTATTAGAGTAGTCCAGCTACTAGTCACTCTGTAAAAGGCTAAAAAGAAAGGGAAAGAAAAGGTTGTTGTTGATCCAAAGGAGAGGTTCGTGACTTGGAAATTTTCAGAGAAGGCCCGAGATTCCCTTTGTCTCTTCAATACCTCAAACTCGTCGTATCCCTTTGAACGTACAGGGGACGACTAAATAGAGGTCACTGCGAACGACGAGGAGAGAATGGGAGAAAGGGAGCTGACGAGGCGAGATTGAAATGTAAAGGAATCGAGCTTGCGAAACCCGTCGACGACTCGAATGCTCTCCAAGTGTGGATCTACTTCGTTGCGAGTGTCAATCCACTTCTTCCTCGACTCTACCCGCCTCTACACGAAAGAGAAGTAAACAAGATAAAAACAGAAAGAGAGAGGTATAGCGGTTTGCGAGAGGAGGATTAGAGAAAGGTGTAATAAAGCTATGTATAGGAATGTCGAGAGGTGTATATCGAGCTTAGAGCAAAGGAGAGGAGAAAGGAGGGAAAGAGGCGGAAGAATGGGTATATCTAGAGATTGGAAGAGAGATAGTCGAGTCTACATGATACAGCAGTCTTCTTTTTTGGCTTTCGTCGTGGCGATACCCTGTGAGAGAGACCGAGTCAGTTCAAGTACAGATCGGAGAATGATGAACGAAACAGAGCTTACCATTTCTGCGAAACTTGAGGGTTGAGCACGTTGAGGTTGATTCGAGTTCACCTTGATCTCCTGTACCGGTCTCGCTTGAGGCATAGGTCTTTGTGTAACAGGTAGATTCGTAGGTGGTGCATCCGAGAGCCGATAAGAAGTTCGATTGTTCGGAGCTTGAGGAGTGAATCGACCGTCCATTTGACCATTCTGAGGAATCGAAGGAGTAGCTCGACCATTGTTGCCGAGAGGTAATTGTTGTCCCATTCGAGCAGCAGCTTCGACTTGACGTTGAGTATTATTGCGTCGTAGCGTTGCGGCTGATCCACCTGAAGCTACCGACTGTCGACCTGGGTTGTAACCTTGAGGTTGCATCGGTTGTGGTTGCTGTTGCTGTTGCTGAGGAGGCGGAGCGGAGAGATCGGGACCAGCGAGTGATGCGGCGAGTTTTGAAGCGGCGATTCGTTCCCTTTGCTCGTCAGAACGAATCTTGGCTTGAGTTCGTTTGCGTACTAGCTTCGTATCGACGTGTTGTTCGTGATCCGTTCGATTGAGTAGCTCAGGGTTCGCTTTGTCGAGTGCATCCAATCGTTTCTTCGCATCGTCGTTTCCGTGAGTTGCCGCCTGTTTGGAAACGAGTCAGCGACAGATTCGCAACGTAAGGAGGAAGAACGCAACTCACTCGCTGATACCATCGCTTAGCTTGATCGAGATCGATCGAACCGTTGATACCGACTTCTCGGAAGTAACCGAGAGCGAATTCGGCAGATGGGAGGGATCGAGCAGCAGCCTTTTCGGCGAAAGTGACGGCGAGTGCTTCGTTCTTCTCAAAGTTGTTCTCCGATCCACACAGGTACCATTTCGAGAGAGCTACAGATTCAGAAAGATCAGTCGAGTGCGTCGTAGTGCGAAGGAAGAAGGGAAACTCACCCATATCGGCTTCAACTTCTCCGTTTTGCGAAGCTGAGAACGAGCAACCTCATCAATTGAATTCTTGAGCTGACAGAGACAAATCGTACTCACCTAGAGCGTAATACTGAACACTGAGAAGAGGATCGAAGAGACAGCCGAGAGTTGCGTATTCGTAAGAGAATCCCATCTTGTATTGAGCGGGTCCGAAACTCAAGTAAGCCGCTCTTTCAATCCTCCATTTCGCTTCGTCCATATCGATCGGGATGAGGGATTTGTTGAGTTGTACCGAAGGAGAATCAAATTCTCCCGATAAGAGCATTCCGAGAATGTATGGAGCTGCAAGCAGCACTTGCCGTTAGCTTGGCGATAGAAGCTAAAGGGAGAGAGTTACTCACGTTGAGGCGTGTCAAGATCCGCCGTATCTGCCGCACGTTTAAGTAAAGCCATAGCTTTCGGTACATCCGCCACGATCCCAATCTGACCCAAAAGATAAGCCATCGCCAATCGATAAGTACTGCCGCAATCACCTTTCTCTACTCCCTTCTCGTAAGCTCCGACCGCTCTTCGAATGTCCCCGAAATCTTCGTAAGCCCTCCCAATCCTGAACCACGATTTGACGTATCCTGCGTTTGCGGCAGCTTCGAAGTCACGGAAAGAGGATTTGGCGTCTTTCGATCGATAGGATGGGAAGGAACCGGAGGCGGAGAGATCACCTCGAAGGTAGAGAGCTAGGGGAGCGGGTGCGGAAGAAGAGGCAGAAGTGAGGATATGGTTGAGCGCTTCATCGGTCCATCGCACGAGAGTCGGGTCACTGATTCGAGACGATTCCCCAGCAGCGGCCTGTGGAAATAGCTCATCGCTTGAGTCATCAACCGGAATCAAGCCGACGTAATTACTCACCTGCGTTCTTTCGATAAACTTCAACACTTGTTTTGACCATGCCACCTTTCTCGACACGTCTCCACCGTTTGCATGCGCAGCCTCTCTCATCGAAGCCAACATTTTTTGCTGCGCGACCGACGAATCCATCAGTTTTCCGAGTCGAATCTCTCGCAGTTCGCTGCAGGAATGTTTGAAAGGGAGACTCACATCTGGGTGAGTAACGCTCAACTTGTGAGGCGGACCTTCTTCAGGTGAAGTGTAGTAGTTGACCCTCCCCGATGTCGATCCATGTCCATTCTGACTCCCTCCTAAACTGCTACTCGAACCACTCAAACTCATTCCACTCATCCCATTCTGCAACGAGTTGAAATCGTTCGGTTGCATACTCGCTACTCTCGGTGGTCGTCCTACTTGATAAGCACCATTTTGAGGAGGAGGAGGAGGAGCTGACATTCCCAATGGAGCTGGAGAAGCGGAAAGATAATTCGATTGCTGCTGCTGGAATTGCTGAACTGGGGGAGGAGGGCCGGGAGGGAAGTAAGGGTTCATCTGAGGTTGGGGTTGACCGTAAGGTGCGAGAGGTGGTTGGTTCTGAGGAGGCATTTGAGGGAAGTTTCCATAAGAACCGGGAGGAGGTGGAGGGGGTTGACCAGCGAATGAAGCGGGTCTCGTGTGCATCGTGTTTGATCCAGAAGGGTAACCTTGTCCAGCTGCTCCAACCGAGTAACTCTGTGGTCTCGTCAAGTGTCCATTTTGAACTCCTTGCGGAACCAAATAATTCCCTCCCTGGGGATGAGGTTGTATTTGAGGTTGGTTGTTGATCATAGGATTGAGAGAAGGTGGAGGAGTCGGTGATGCTTGTAATGAACCGTTCTGCCAGCGCTCAGCAGTAGTGGTTAAACGTTCGGTAGGGATTTGCGAAGGAGGTGGTTGGGCACGGGGGGCGGTCAAAGGTGAACTCAAGTTGTAAGGTGAGTGTATAGGGTGAGCTGATATGTAGGAGAGCTCGAGGGAGGTAGATCAAGGGAAGAGAGAGATGAAGGGAGAGAGAGGAGGCCAAGAAAGTTCAGCGATCGGGTCACTGAAAGAACAGAGAAGTAGAGACTTACCGTGCATCTAGTACTAGAGCAAGCTTGACTTGAATAGAACAGCTTGTAGAGGTGTCGTTGAACTAGATGAGGGAAAAGACGATCGAGTCCCGGAAGTGTCAGGAGAAAACGACAGGAGCGAGCGACCACCTTATACAGCTCTTGACGTGGTCTACTAGGCTATTCTAGAGTAGTCGGAACGAGTCTCGAGTTTAATGGTGAAAGTCGTGGTGAAAGGATAGCGAGGCAGGAGCAGAACAACTCCGCTTCCCCTTTTCAGTCAACACCGACCTCGTCAAATGAAATTATGATCGAAATGTATGCTGTGCTCTCACTGACTCTCTCTGCACACGTTAGACAACGACGATACAGTAATCGTGTAAGATACATTCAGAGAGAATTACGAGATTTTTCAATCCTCCGTATCCATTTTATCTTCATCCTCTTCTCCGCCTACTCTCGCAGTCCTCCCCGTTCTTCTCCTTGCAGGTTCCCCACTCCTCCTCGTAGCACTACTCCCACTCTCTCCCTCATCCAACACAGTTTCCCTCTGCTCCTCCTCCTCCTCTTCTTTCTTATCAATCTCTGACATTTCCGGTAGTCCTTCTGAAGATGAGAATGATTCGTCGCCTGATTGAGGGATCGATCGAAGTGGTGAAGGAGCATGCATCGATTGGACTCGTCGATGACTAGGATCAGAGAGGGAATGAGACGGTTCTCGTTTTCGAGGATTGAAATGGCCGCAATGAGGACAACGATATTCTGTACGATCAGACACTCCCTTCAGCTCGGCCACCTTGGTGAGATATGACTGATAGAGTGCGAAGGACGTACGAACGAAATCGAATTGATCTTTTGGCACTAAACCGTTGTGAGCGAAACAACTCGCACAAATCAATGCGTACTTGTTGTAAGGGTTTGATTCTTCCGGACTGACTCCGAGTAGCGCATCCGCTAGTTTGTCCATGACTGATCGAGATTGAGGGAGAGACGGAGGGAGTTGAGGAGCGGTAGAAGGTGGGAATGGGAGTTGTTGTTGTTGAGCGGGAGAAGAGGGGAATGGAACGCCGGCTTGAATCGGTGAGTTTGTAGTGGCTGATCGAGTATGTTGTTGAGGAGTGGAAGGACCGGAAGCTGATGCGAGACGAGCGGGAGTAGAGGCGGAAGCAGGTAAGTTTCCCATTGGCTTTCCTCCGATCTGTTTGATGGGAGTTCCGGGTGCAGATCCTCGAGTTTCAGCCTACAAGCAGTAGAATAGCTGAGCAAGTGAGTGTCTGAGCTTGACTCGGCCAGTTAAAGTAGACTCACGTTTTTCCTCAGGGCCTCGTCGTACTTTTCGAGCAAATCTCGAGTCGAATAATACCCTGTCTTCTTCTTGATTTCCTCTACTTTGTCCGCCTTCTTCTTCATCAGACTCTTGATGATCAATTCTATCGCAAGTGAAGTGGTCCGAATCAGCTCAACGAAGATAGTTTCGAGAGAAAGAGAATCCGACTCACCTTCTTTCTCCTCTTTTCGATGATAGAACCACCTCATGAACCTCCTCGTGAAGACGATACTGTGACATCGTCCAACATTTAAGCCCCTCGTCCGGTATAGAGCGCCAGAAGTCAAAGAGCGACTCACCCAACAGGTCCTAAAATGACTGGTAAGCTCCCCGTAATTTTCTGCCAATTATGTCCCGCCAACTTCCTCACTCCGACTACTCCGAAATACCACAATACGACGTACAACGCCCAAATCGCCAGGCCATAAGTAACGAATAAAGCGTTTGCTCTTCTCTCCCTCAAACGGATTTGTTGTAGTTTCGTTTGACGTGCTGTGATCTTGTCTTGGAGTAGGGAGAGGTAGGTGTCGTAATCTACTTCTTTCGTCTACTCGTGGTGTGGGAGAGGAAAAGAAGGGAAGGAAAGACGTCAGATCCAAGTCGAGGGGAAAGAGAGAGGGGAGGGAGGAGCGTACCCGTGTGAAGAAAGAGAAGAGGCCCATAGTGAGAGCTTGTAAATCCTTGCCAAATCTGAGGTAGTGAAGAGTAGGATAGAGAAAAAGGAGTGAGAAACTTGAAAGTCGTTTGGCCTCTTCTCCTTCACGACACTACTCAAAAAGTCAGCTCGAAAGCCCTCTAGGCCCTCACAGTACGCTTCAGCTCCCGGCCGAGCAAATTGTAGCTTGTACTGCTCTCTCTTCTTCTTTCTTCCTTTTCATTCAACCTGATGACGAACGAGCTCTACATCAACCTAGAAAGTAGCGCGACAGATCCATATGCATCATGAGCTCAGAATAGAACAGTGCTAGTTACCGCGCTCGCTCTCAAATGAGGTCGACAAGGGTTTCGCAAGGTTGATTTCCTCGTTAGACCCCTTTCCTCCCTATTCCACAGCTTGACGCAGTTCACAGCGAGAGCGAAATGTAACACAAGTATCTGTCGACGCAGAGCGCGCTTTTAAACGTGGCATTGCAGATGCCGGTTCTTCGTTTTAGATCATTTCCTGCGCTACCGTTTCGATTTCTTCGCTTTCCTCTTCTCAACCTCCTTCTTGCTCGGTTCTCGCTCCAGCAGCTCGACTTCTGTTGAGGATTGGGATTGTCGGTATCAGCGTCGTCGACTCAGCGCGATGAAAGGGAGCTCAAGGTCGAAGAAAAGGTTCGTCTGAAACCCTTTTCCTCGACCCAAAGTACGAGAAGCTCACCTAATCCTTTCTTCTGATTCATATAGTACCACCTGACTCCCAGCTTCCCTATCGCGAGCCTAACAGCCAACAATCCACGCAAAAGATCAGCTCTTTCCCTCGAAACCAGCCGTAAAGTCGTCTAGTAGTTGAAACTTACGCTCCGCCAATCCACCCCATATAGCTCTTCCCACTACTACTCATCTCCTGCCGCTTCCCCCACCCACTAAAGAACCCTTGTCCTTCGAGAACCCAGTACAATAACGCGATTGAAAGAGTGATCAAGTTCAACCAGCGTCCGACGAGCGCTTCTTGTGCGCGCAACGCTTTCAACTTGCGTTCAAGCGATTTCGTTGATGTCGTCGTCGTCATGTCGTGAAGGGTGAAGGAGAATGACAGGTGTCAAACAGGGGGGACGACGACGGAAGAGGATTGAAAATTATAAAACTCGAGGTTTCCTTCGCAACGAGTTTACCGGATTCATTCGGCTCTCTACTCAGCTATCGTACACCCTCTAGCAATACTGCGTGAAGTGGAAAAGGGGTTAGATCGAGCTTTTTCATCGCCTCGGTTGCGAAGGTTTTCTCTAAAACCCTGAAACTTTCTTTTCTCTTCTCTTCCTCCTCTCCCTTCACTCTCACTCAGGACTTTCAACAGCGCACAACTAGATCAACTTTCACTCCTTCATCCTCTACACCACCTTATCGGCAGCAGACAGCTAGATCCAGTAAATTTGAACGGTTTCATCATTATGTCTTCCTCCTCCTCGACTCGCAATGAACCACCTCAAATCGTCAATTTATGGTGTCACCCTAGATCATGCTCCACCATGTTCGAATGCATGATCTTGGGTCTACCTCAATTCCACGTACTTCACGAGGTGAGTGCTGCCCAAATCTTATTCAACGCTACTCTCAACCTGGATCTGACTTTTTTCGTGAGTAACAGCACTTTGGAGAATGTTTCTATTACAGTAAGGAGAGGGTCAGTAGGAGGTTCTCGGATGAGGAATGCGATAAGAGTGGAAATCGTGAGCAGACTTATAAAAAGGTGAGCTACTCTCTCTCTCTCTCTCTCTCTCTCCCTTTGCGTCTCCCGAAGGAAGGGATGTGTTTTAGGGCTACGGGCGTACAGCGACGAGCTAGTAGAAAGTCGTTTGAAGGTGATCAGGGGAGCTCAGGGATTGAGACGAGCGAGTGAAACTTGGCTCAATCTTGTCCGAGACTTCCTCCCCCCTCCTGCCTTTCGAGTGTTGTTCCATCTACAGATGGAGGCAGGAAGCGCATCGAGATGAAAGGAAGCGAGGGATTGAAACCGGCACTTGCCGGAGAAACGAGGGGGTACAATGTCGCCATCATTCAGGACTTTGAGCTGATCTATCCTCCTCACGTTGAACAGGCATGCGAAGAACTAGTGGCTCAAGTAGATGGAAAGAGAACTTTCAACAAAGGTGAGTTTTTGCAATAGTGACCTTCGCAATCTAATCTCACGACTAACCCACCCTTTCCCTTAGACATGGCACAATACCTGATCGACCTCTCGAAGCCCAACGGTTCAATCGCCGATTCCCTCTCCTCCTCCCACTCCACGACTTCCAACAACCCTACCCTCATCCCAACTGAACTCCTCTTCCCCTCATCCCCTTCAATGAACCACACTTTCTTAATCCGTCACCCCTCGAAAGCCGTTCCCTCTTACGCACGACTTTGCGAGGGTGAAGCTTCAGCGATCACAGGATTCTACGGGTTCGACGGGAAAGAGATGGGTTACAAAGAGTTGAGAAAAATGTTTGATTTCGTTCGGGAACAAACTGGGAAGATGCCTTTGTTGATTGAGAGTGAAGAGTTATTGAAGAACCCAGAAGAGGTCATGAATATGTGGTGTGAAGAGGTTGGGATCAAGTTTGAGAAAGAAATGTTGGAATGGGATGACCAGAAACGTGAACACTTGTGAGCATATCTGTCTTTTCATCTCTTTTGATTGGGATCGGTACTGATGGAACTGAATGGGCGGGGTATCAGCGACAAATGGCCTGGATTCCACGATGACGCGAAGAAGAGTAAGGGAGTTGGAAAACAAGCTGCGAACGATGGTTCCTCCGTCACCCTCGCAAAGGCTCCCGACGCATCAGCGAAACCTGCGTTACGACCAGAGTTGCAACAGGCTGTCGATGACTGCATGGAGGATTACGAGTACCTCAAGCAGTTCGCAAGGAAGCCATGAGGAGGAAGGATTCACTGTGAATTGGGTTGATTGGGTTTATATATTCTTTGCACGGTTCATAGGACGATGAGCGAGAGTGTCTTTGTACGAGTAGCTTATATCGGATCGCGCGTATAAAATGTAGATAGCGTTCTTCGACACACTTTGGCTTTTTCGCTCCCGTTTCCTTCGAGAGCGCAAGTAATCGGTAAGTGAGACGATTCGACCTTGAGTCCAGCAAATTGCGTGAGAGAGAAGGTAAAGAATTACATAATGTCACAACATCTTCGCAAAGAATTCGTACAAAAAACCATTATTCATCCTATCTATCTATATCGATATCCTCCTCCCTCTCCCTCCTACCGTCTCCCTTCCCTCTCACCAGCCTCGTCCTCCTCATCACTCCCTTCTCTACTCAGTAATGCCTCCCTCTCATCGTTCCCTTCCAAATCCTCGGTCAAAAGCTCACTAGCAACCAAAGTTCCTTCTTCAGCAGCTTTCAAATCCATCATTCCATTCCCTACGAAACTTCCCAATACCAACACTCCCCCAATGAACGAGAACACTGATACGGGAGCTGAACGGTAGAGGTCTCCTGCGATGGCGAGTGGGATCGTGAGGGATAAACCGAGAGTTACGGCGAGTGGTGAAGTGAGTAGCATTGATTTGAGGTACAAAGCATCCGATACCTATTCTCACTTGACTCACTCAGCCTCATTCTATACCGAAGAGAGGAAGAAAGGGAGAGAGAAGAAGAAAGGGGAAAGACGTACGAAAGTAATCGAAGCGTTAATCAATATACTCGCCCAAAGTTCTCCTCCTCTAGGTAATTCAAACTTTTCGACTCCTCCCAAATGCAACAGTACTCCAACAGGCCACATGAAGAGGATGTTCCATAACCCGACGAACCCGAAGAAGAGGGTCATTGAAACTCTCGCTTCAGAGCGGATTTGGACCTTGAGGAGGAGGACGTAGGCTGCGTATGCTACTGCTGAGAGTAAGGCGAGGATGTCACCGAGTAAGGGGTGCGAGAATGCGGGGTGAGAGAAAGGAGGTGGGTGGTGTGGGTCGAGAGGAGGGGAAGGGGTCGTAGGGGGGAGAGCGATGCGTGTGTCGTTGAGGGAGACCACGGCTACTCCGAGGATACTGAGATGGAGAAGACGGGTGAGTGAGTGACAGAGGGAGGGGAAGAGAGAGAAACGAACCTGAGAACTACGGCAATTAGTTTACCAGCTGTGAAACTCTCTACTCCGATCGCAGCACCCGCAGCGAGCGTGAAGAAACCTGTGAGTCTCTCTCAGCTACGAATCAGTTCCTTTCCCATCGAAACAGGTTCGAGAAAGCCCAGAGGGAAACTCACCACTCATACTAGTTAAAATCGTTGTCGAACTGACACTCGTATACCCCAACGCAGCGTTCATAGCCCAATTAGCCGCAAACCATAATCCACAGAAGCCCATCGCTAATTTCGCAGTCTCTCTTGTTGTTAGCGGTGGATCTAGGGGTGTTGAGGGAATGTGTCGTCCCATATCTGTACGGGAGGGGCGGGCGCGAGATAGGGATCGGGAGGTGTCTCGTCTGTGAGCTAGTGCCTAACATCGTGCAGGTGAGGAGTCAGTCAGGGAGAAGGGAGGAAAAGGGAGGAAGAGGACGAACGTCTGGTCGATGTGGGTTCCCTAGGATATCGATGAATTGAGTAGGAGTGAATCTGTGAATCGAAAGGTTGGTCATCAGAGATCAATCTTTGAATGATGAGAGTAGTCCCTTCGTGAACTCACGCATTCAACCTCTGACCATTCTTGTTCAAACTTCTCACTCCGACACTCCTGATACTCTCCGTCTCTTCCCTCTCTTCCTCCCTATCACTCCCTGGTCTCCCCCTCCCTCGATATCGTTTCCGAAGGTATTGGAATCCCGGTCTGATCAGGTAGAGCGAGAAAGTAGAGGTACAAATCCATGTTACTAGGAAAGGTTTACTATGAAGTTTGAGGACGAGTTAGTTGGGGAGCTGCGAGTGGGGGAGAGAGGAGAGAGGAAATAGGAACGAACTTGTAATCCATTCCGGTAAACATCTCTGCGACGGGAGGGGAAATGAAAACGAAAGTCAGTTGTGCGATTCTCTTCTGGAAGTCGAGCTACTTCGTCCCCCGTCCCGCTCAGCGCCTCTTCCTACTCTCCTACTGATCTAACCAGTATAAATCTGTAGATCTGGCTCTCTCCCTCCAACTTGAACAGATGCTTGATCGTCCGACTCGACAATCTCGCTAAAACCTCCATGATCCGATATCTATAACTCGGGTCCACTTCGCTCGGGCTGCCTTCTGAGAAAACCCTTCATCCATCCCAGTTCGACTCTGCTAACGGCTTTTTGCTCATTCGAGGAGGTTGGATGCCTTACCATTCATAAGGAAACTTGACTATTCCTCTCTCGAACCACATCAGCGCGTTTCTTTACGGTCATTAAGTCGTCAAAGTATAACTCACGGATACCCACAGAAATACAACGAGAATTAAGAGTGAAGTGCCTAATACATATTCACTCTTCTTGAGCTCTACTGCTTCGGTGACTATCGTTGAATGAGGTGGTATTGATCTTGATCTTGAAGGTGATCTGGACCGTGACATTTTGAGTCTCCAGGGTCGAGTCGGAAGATGGTGAAAAATAGCACGAGGTTTTTGGGAGAGGAAGAAGAGAGAAGAGAGAGGAGCGAATGATGACACCCCTTGCTCACTTCTTGCTACTCTGATACGACCTGAATCTCACGAGTTACACCCATACAACCCATCCAGCAAATCAAACACTCTTCACATCAAGAATTCGCTCATCTCTCGCACTTTCTCATCTCAATAAACATTTCACATCACTACAACTCAACATCAATTAAATACAGCAATAGGAGGCCTAGAAAATCAACAAGACGGTAAATATCAACCTCGGGTGCTCGCTGGAATCGATGGGCGGTTAGCGGATTGACGATCTCGACTCTTTCCTTAACCAGAATGAATCCAACTCTTTATCACCTCAAGAGATCATTGCCACCAGTCGAGGGTTACTAGAAAGAGTAGGCAGTAGTAGGAGTCACTCTGGTAGAGTCACCAAGGTCGATTTGAGACTTAGGAGCTGCCCTTTGAATTCTCTCTCCTCCCACCCTCTCCTTCTCTTTCCCTTCCCTCTCTCGCTAGGAGATTTCTACCTTCGTAGGGCTCATAAGAGTACACCTTTGACTGCATTGCACGTTCTTTCATACCATATTTGTCGAGTGTTTCTGCAGTTTCGAATTCTAGCCAATAAGGAGTGCTTCCTCGACTCTACTTTTACGACTTGGCGCCTTCGTAGAGAGACTAGAGAGTACCTCTTGCGAGT
>Ga0308160_10001346_pt1 | contig 35201 bp, 37 predicted proteins | sample PhyFR1_FD_201036 | JGI IMG/M metagenome (GOLD analysis project Ga0308160, IMG submission 201036) | Phyllosphere microbial communities from UC Gill Tract Community Farm, Albany, California, United States - DLSLF.R1 | ecosystem: Host-associated > Plants > Phyllosphere > Unclassified | place: USA... | reverse complement strand
CATCCGATGACAAGCCAATATCCAAAGTTGAGAGTACTTCGATGTCGTAACGTCACTTTCGGCGTAAGCAATGAAGTGGCCATCAGAAACACCTCCTTGTTAAATAATCGAATTTTCTGACAATTTGTAGTTGTCCTTCTACTATAGTTACTTTTTCCCGAATCGTCTAGTCATTAGACATGGAAAATGTGTTTCTTTCTTGACGAAATTCGTGTACGCTAAATGTAGAAGTGAGCGGTTACATAAAGGGGGATATAAAGAAATGATGGATCAAGTGATTTGGATTGCTGTCGGTATCGTTGCCGTTGCGGTTTTCTCAGCATCGAGTGTCGCAGCGTACATGGGTGTCAAGAACCAAGAAGATTAAGAATCGAAAAACGGCTCATCCTGATCATCGGGATGAGCCGTTTTTTTGATGTGCCATCGATTATTTGTTTGCTGTTATATCTGCTTGCAATGCATAAGGTTTCAGGGCATCGCTCCAGCGTAGATAACCGCCACCGACGAGATGTAATCCATCATACGTCAAGCGATTCTGAAGATATCCTTGTTTATTCGTCAAGACAGGTCGTAAGTCGACGAATGGAACCTTAAGCGATTGAGCGAGATTTTGTAAATTCCGGTTCAACGCTTCGACATCACGGTTGATTCGGACGGAGTCTGAATACTTCGGTGCCACAGGAACGGTTGACTGAACGACGACGTCAATGTTATTTTTTCGAAGTGTCGTCACGATCGTCGTCATGTTCTCGGTAATTTGTGGAATCGGCGTATAGTGACGGATATCATTGATACCACCCATCAGGAAGACGCGTTTTGGTTTCATCTCGAGAATCAGGTCGAGACGAGTCAAAAAGCCTTCTGTCGTATCGCCAGGAATCCCGAAATTAATAATTGTCGGATCATCCATCAAGATGCGCCAATCGGCAAAATTCGTCATCGAGTCACCTAACATGACAGCGTTCGCTGATTTTGGGTATTGATAAGTATGGAATAGACTATTCAAACGGACATAGTTCGGATTCTTATCGTATTGGAATGTCGTGACTGGAGTCGTACTCGTTGCAGGTAAGACGCTTTCGAACAGTTCGAGCGGTTTACGTCCCAGTAACAATGCAAGGAGAACGACGTTCAAGACGATGGATAGAATCAGGAGTGTCTTTTTCATAAACATTCGTTCCTTTCGAGGGAGTATAAGGGGTAGTGTAACATGAATCGGAATCCGTGGTTTGATAATATTAAAGGTTTTCTTGTCATTTTCGTCGTCATCGGTCACATGCTGACAGATTTACGGTTTGATTATGATGGAAAATTACTCGAAACGGTCTATCTATTGATTTATTCGTTTCATATGCCATTATTCATTATTTTAAGCGGTTATTTCTTCCGCGAAAACAAGTATTTACGTGTCATCCAGCTTTTCGCGGTGTATTGTGTCTGGCAGATCTTGATCGGATCTTGGGCGACACTCGGGGAAGGAAACCCGATTTTCTCAGGAGAAAACATTGGAACGCATCTATTACGACCATACTGGGCACTTTGGTATTTATTCGTCATGGTCGTCTGGTATATCGTGACGCCTTATGTCGTCCATTTACGCGGCTACGTCTGGTTCGGTCTCGCGTTCGCTCTATTATATGGTTTTGAGCTTGAGAATACAGGCTTCTTAGCACTTCGTAAGTTGATCATGTTCTATCCGTACTTCTTACTCGGAAACTATTTATCAGAACACGAATTCATCCGGATCTTTGAAATGCCGAAAAACTTTAAACGACGGATGAACGTCCGCTTAATCGGTGGGATCACATTTGTGGCCGTCATGGGCTTTTTGTTATTTGAAGCGTGGCGTGACACACCACAAGAGATCGTTGATTTTGCGAATGCCTTCAAGCATCGTTTCCCTTATGTTGATCAATACGATAGCGATGCCTGGTTAGGTGTCATCAAACATAGTGTCATCTATTTCTTATCGATTGCGGCTTCCCTTGGTTTCATGATGTTGATTCCGATGCGTCGCCTTCCGCTCATCACACGGGCGGGGGAACTCAGTCTCTATGTCTATTTGCTTCACGTCTTTTTCGTCATGGCGTGGCGCCAATATGTGACGGATGCATTCGTACCGCAACCGTGGCTAGCGTTACTAATCATGATCGGCGTTGCCTTGCTGATCGTCGGTATCATCATACACCCGCTCGTCGTCCGTGTCCTCCGTCCTTTGATTGAGATTGATATTCGTCCAATCGTCGAGAAACGGGAAGACCTTTCAAAATAAGACGGAATGCTTTACACTTTAAGATAGATGGATTACAAGACGAAGGGCGTGGAAGGAATGTCATATAATTTAAATAACGCAGACGGTGTCGTGAACGTCTCGCAACAAGTCATCGAGGTCATCGCAGGCGTAGCCGTTCAAGAAACGGAAGGGATCGCTTTCACAGCAGATGATTCAAAACTGCAAGAGAAACAGATGGTTAAACTCGTGAAGGTCGAGGATGTCGGCGGCGAGATTACGATCAGTTTGTCTGTTCATATCAAGTACGGAATGTCGATCATCAAGACGGCGGGGAAAGTGCAGGAACGGATTGCGCAAGACATGGAGAACATGCTCGCGTTCCAACCGAAAGCAATCAACGTCCGAGTGATTGGTCTCTTAAAAGGATAACAGGACGAAAAACACTTTGCTGAAATCGCAAGGTGTTTTTCTTTTTAAGTAAAACATTTGATAACGCTTGCAAAGAGATAAGAGAATTAGTAAAATTATTTGTGAGGCAAGTGCAATCGTTTGCACAACGTGTCATTCGATTTCTTGCCTTTCATGGACGATGTATGAAAGGATGGATGTCGGATGGCACCAACGATTGAAGCGGTCATTTTTGATTTAGACGGCGTAATCACGGATACAGCAGAGTATCACTACTTAGCGTGGAAACAATTAGGAGAGGATTTGGATATCTCGTTCGACCGGGAATTCAATGAGACATTAAAAGGTGTTAGCCGAATGGATTCACTCGAGCGTATCCTTGCGCTCGGTGGAAAACAGGATGCTTTTACGGAAGACGAGAAGCAAGCACTCGCTGCGAAGAAAAACGAACACTATGTCACATTGATCCAGCATATCTCTGAACAGGACCTTCTTCCCGGAATCACTGCATTCCTTGATGAAATCCGAAACGCTGGGCTGAAAATCGGGATGGCGTCCGCTTCTAAAAATGCGCTGATGGTCGTCGAGGCATTAAAGGTCCGACATTATTTTGATGACATCGTAGATGCTGCAACTGTTGCACAATCGAAACCACACCCTGAAGTGTTTCTCCGTGCTGCAGAGGCGCTCGACGTCGAACCAAGCCGTTGCATCGGTGTAGAAGATGCGACAGCGGGTATCACTGCCATCCACGCTGCCGGTATGTATGCCGTCGGTGTAGGACCGGAGTCGGCGCTCCATGAGGCAGACTATCGTGTCGATTCGACAGATTTGCTTTCCCTTGAGCAAATACTCGCTAGTCGCTAACTGAGATTCATTCATTCCCTGATGACTGAATCGCAATCAACCTCTCTTTTCTTATGTGTCAGAAAAAGAAGGGATTTCCCTGAATCTCTTCTTTTTTCAAAAAAATAACGCTCAGCCGATCATGCGGCTGAGCGTTATTTTTTGATTAGAGAGAAGAAAGAATCGCACTTGCTACTGCATCGGCATAGCGTTGCTGATAAGAAGGAGAAACGAGTTTCGCCCGATCATTAGCATTGGATAGGAAACCAAGCTCCGTTAACGTAGCGGGTGCGTTCGTACCACGAAGAACAGCGAGATTGCCGAATTTAATACCCCGGTCACGTAATCCAATCGAGTTGACGAGATTCTTTTGGAGATTTCGTGATAGAGCAACGGATGCGTTACCTCTGTAATAGAAGTTTTCAGCGCCATAAGCACTTGTTGAAGATGCAGCATTAATATGAATACTGACGAAGATATTTGTCTTATGGGCATTCGAGATGACGCTACGATCCGTTAACGAAGGGTAGTAATCATTCGTATAACGTGTCAACTTTACATCGACTGTTTTAGAAAGTCGCTCGGCTACGAGTTTCGATACTGACATGACGATATCGCGTTCATAGATGCCATAGCGCGCAGCACCGACATCATGTCCACCGTGACCTGGGTCTAAGACGACGAGTGGACGAGCAGACATAGAAGGCTGGAAGAGCGAGAGATACGTGGCTTCCACATATCCATAACGACCATCAGATGTTTTGACAGCGACGAATCCTTTTGTCTTATGTAAAGCATTCGTTACCGTGACAACGGAACCGCGTGGCAGTGTACCGATAGAAGGGCTGATCGAACTTGCGCCAGACCGTAGTGTCAATGAATCGTTGAATGGAACGAGAACATACATCGTCGTCCCTGAATAATCAGCTGCAGATCCGACAGGTGGTAAAGAAGCAGAAGAAGATGTCGTTTTCTTCAAGTAACTTCCTGAGACATACCCTTTTTTACTGCCGTAAGACACTTGATACCAGTTATCTTTTCGGTACGAAGAGGTAACGACCTTTCCTTTAGGAATCGTTAGCAGTTTAGTTGAGGTAGCAGAATTCGATGTACGTAAATTCAACGCATCCAACGTAATGTAGTTCGTCTTCGCGAACGTCGTACCGACTGAACTCGTTTTGACGGTCGTTTTCTTTTTCAGGTAGGATCCAGCAACATAACCGGTTTTTGATTTGTAAGATACTTTATACCAGCTTCCCTTCTTGTAAGAAGAGGAAAGTGTTGTTCCTTTAGGAATCGTCAATAATTTAGTCGAAGCAGCAGAATCAGACTTACGAAGGCTCAACGAATCCGTCGTCGTGTAGTTCGTCTTCGTAAAGGATGTACCGACAGTACTAGCTTTAACGGCCGCTTTCTTCTTCAAGTAACTTCCCGAGACATAACCCGTCTTAGAACTGTAAGAGACTTTGTACCAGTTTCCTGTTTTATACGAAGAAACGACGGACTTTCCTTTAGGGATCGTCAACAATTTTTTAGAGGAAGTAGTAGCAGAAGCGCGAAGATTCAATGCATCTGTTGTTTGATAAGTAGCTTTAGTGATAGAAGCAGCAGATGCCTCGGGTGTTGGGGCGGCTACCGTGAAAAGTACGGCCGAAGCAATACTTGCGATCAAGACGGAAGTTTTAGTAGGCATAGTGTGCTCTCCTTTTAAATTTAGTATTGTAAAACAGGATATAAAAATGACAAAATGAAGAAAGATTTAAAATTATATATTAAAAACAATAATTTTATGTTCTAGGTTCGCTCCTTTCTGTTAAGATAAAAATGGAAATCAGCAACAAATAAAAAATTGCCAATATTACAAAAAAATTAAAATAGCATAGAAATCATATAACAAAAAGGTAAATAAATGGTAATATTATTTCAAAAAACATACAATTGAAACATAATTGAAATATTATTGTGTTATCAATCCAAGAAAGAAGGTAAAAAGTATGGATCCGAATGAACATATTTACAGAGAGCTGATGGAAATCGAAGAAGAATATCGCCGTCTTCAACGAAGAGCAGAGTACTTAGTAGCTGAATTAAGTCGAACGAATCAAGATCATGCACAGGAAGTTTCTGTTGCACTAGAGCGTCCATTGAAACAACGAAGAGTGAATCAGCGGTATCCACTGGAAGTTTACGTACACCAAATCAGTGATTTGATGCGCGAACGCGAGTCGATGTCAGCACGAGATATTCAGATGGAACTCGAACTTCGTTATCGTCACCAAATCAGTAACATTTATCAGCTCATGGCGAAAGTTGAACAGGCAAACCCGGCGATTCAAAAAGTGGGTCGTGGAATCTATACATATGATTCATCGGCAGAAGTTCCGATTTTTATGTAGTTTTTTCAAAAAACGTCGTTTCTTTTTTAAAGAAAGGCGTTTTTTTTGTTGAATGAATTCCAAAATAAAGATTTATTTTTAAAATAAGTAAATGATTTTCTTAAAAATGGTTTTTATCTCTTCTGTTCCATTTTTTAACTGATATAATGGATACGTAGATGAAAAAATTGTCGGACCTGACGTCACGTGGACGTGGGGAGAGGAGAAAAACAGTGCTTCAACTCGTAAAAAATACATTCAACGAACAGTCTAAGCGACTGAAGAACTATATGAAAATCGTAAAAGAAATCAATGCGTTAGAAAGTCGTTATCAAGCGATGACGGATGATGAATTAAAAAATCAAACAATCCACCTAAAGGAACGCATCGAAGCCGGTGAGACGATTGATCAACTGAAGACGGAGGCATTTGCTCTTGTCCGAGAGGCAAGTGTTCGTACGTTAGGCATGCGTCATTACGATGTTCAATTGATTGGTGGTCTTGCGTTACTAGACGGTCATATCGCAGAAATGGCGACGGGGGAAGGAAAAACATTAGTCGCGTCGTTACCGAGTTTTACAAAAGCCTTAAGTGGTAAAGGGGTTCATGTCATCACCGTCAATGACTACTTGGCACGACGAGACGTGGATCAGATCGGAGAAATTCACCGTTTTCTTGGTTTAACAGTCGGACTAAATGTTCCCGATCTTTCACCTGATGAGAAACGTGCTGCCTATGGCGCAGATATTACATATGGAGTCGGTACAGAATTTGGCTTCGACTACTTGCGCGATCATCTCGTCAATCGGAAGGAAGACCGTGTACAACGAAAACATTATTTTGCCATCATCGATGAAGTCGATAGTATTTTAATCGACGAAGCGAAAACACCACTCATCATGGCAGGTAAGGGCTCGGTGCACGAAGGGTTACAAACCGTCGCGAAGCTGATCGTATCAAAGTTTCCTACGGATGCATACGAATACGACGAAGAGATCAAAGCAGTTTCGCTTACGGATAAAGGAATTTCGATCATCGAAGAGAACTTCGCCATCGATAATCTTTTCGCAGCTGAGCATCAAGTACTTTATCATTACATGGTTCAAGCCTTGCGTGCTCACATCGTCATGAAACGAGACGTTGATTACATCGTAAAAGATGGAAAAATCGAGTTGGTTGATTTATTTACAGGACGCATCATGGAAGGACGAAGTTTGTCGGATGGGCTCCATCAAGCCATTGAAGCAAAAGAAGGCATTGACATCACGGAAGAAAATAAAACGACGGCCCAAGTTACGATCCAACATTATTTCCGGATGTACGAGCTCGTTTCAGGCATGACAGGTACGGCACAAACTTCACGACAAGAGCTTCTAAAGACATACGGAATGGATGTCGTACAAGTCCCGACCAATCGCCCGAAACTCCGTGAAGATTCTTCTGACATCATTTACGCGACGAAAGAGGAGAAATATGAAGCTGTGGCGCGTGCGACGAAGGAAGCACATGCAAGACGGCAACCCGTATTGATCGGAACGACGTCCATCGAACAATCATTTGCCGTAGCTGAAGCTTTAGATACACATCAGTTACCGTATCAAATCCTGAATGCAAAGACGGTCGACCAAGAAACTGACATCATTCGTGAAGCCGGGCAACACGGACGCATCACGATTGCGACGAACATGGCAGGCCGAGGGACAGATATTACGTTGGATGAGATTGCGAAAGAAGCAGGTGGGTTGTTTGTCATCGGTACCGAGCGTCATGAGTCGGTTCGGATTGATAACCAGCTAAGAGGACGTTCAGGACGTCAAGGAGATCCAGGTAAAAGTCAATTCATCGTATCACTCGAAGATGACCTCGTCCGGCGTTTTGCAAAGGATCGACTCGAGAAAGTCTTGAAAAAAGTGAAGACGAGTCAGCATGAACCGGTTACGTTAAAAGAAGCACAAGCATTATTGAGCTATGCGCAAGAAACATGCGAGGGGACAGGTTATTCGATTCGAGAGGAACTTGTTAAACTCGATGACGTCCTTCATCAGCACCGTCTTGTCATCTATGCGATCCGTAACCAAGTACTAGATGCAGAAGACATTCAAGATATGGTACTACCAATGGTCGAGCGGACGGTCGAACGTATCGTGGATCGTTATCTATCTGCAGAACTCGTACCGGAAGAGTGGCCAAAGGAAGAGTTCCAGTTCGCGATGGACGAATTACTAAACGACGAAGTACCACTTCCAGATGATTTAGAACAGCCGGAAGAGGTCAAAGCGTATTATGTGAACATTGTTTCCGCTCGTCGTGAAAAATGGATAGAGGAACTAAAGAATCCTGCAGTAGACGAGCTGATCCGAGATCAGCTATTGGCATCGATCGAAGAGCACTGGACGGAACATTTGACGACGATGAATACGCTAAAAGAAGGCATTCATCTTCGGAGTTACGGTCAGGAACAGCCTGTTCGGATGTACGAAAAGGAAGGCTTTGAAATCTTTAACTACACGATTGCTGAAATTGAGTATCCTGTTGCCTATGTCTTACAACGATTGTCCGAATATATCATGCTAGATGAAGAAATCGAGGAGATGGAGTTAGATGTTTAATCGCAGAAAACAAATCATTTTAGAAGCAGAGGCACCAGAAAATACAGGGCTGTATAAGCCTCGATTGATTTTTACAGAAGATATGTTGATCGAGAAAGAAGATGAATATCTGTTCCGTTACCATGCTAATCAATTGCCAGACCTGGAGTTAAATCAACTGTCCGTCGAAGCGCTTCAAGTTGACCTATCCTCCTCGCCGATTTCAATCGTCGCGTTGTTTCGAAATACATTAGAAAATAGTTTTCATGTAGATGGTCTTCCATTACTCGTGTTAGACGAAGCCAATCGTCTGATTGGCAGAAAGGTTTTGACGACGGAAGATATTCCGGAGTTCGTACCGATGAGTAGTATGCCATGTTGGCTAGATTTTTCCGAGGAAGAACTTTTCTTAACGGAAGAAGAAAATTTCCCGGAAAAGATTCGTCTCTTATTTAGTTTAGAAGAGACGCATGATCTCGAGATTCCACCGGACTTCCTTGATGCTGAAGCGCGACGTGTACGTCAGACATTCTATTCAACCCCGACGTTGAAGAATGAAGAAGTCAATGTCATGAATGTTTGGAACGAGAAGAACGAAAATAGGATGACAGGATTGTTTTTGATTCGAAACGGATATGAACAGGCGATTCAACTCGGAGCGCTTCCGTTACAACTTATGAACGGGGAACAAATCTTGCAGACATTGCAGGTAGCGTTAACGTCCCCAATCGAAGCTAAAACGACCCTTGCAATCAAAGTCGTCTTAGACGTGACGGAGTGGCAAGACCAAGACGTGTTGCAATTCCGAGTCGCACAAGCATAAGCCTATGCTTTTTGTTTACAGAATGGGAACGAACGATTTTTGGAAGAAGAATGTGGTATAATTCGCGCAGGAGCGTGATGTTATTATGTTATGGACAGCGTCCATTGTCTGTTTCATCGCTGCATTGCTGATTACCCCCGTTGTCAAACGTTTTGCCATTGCAGTGGGCGCGGTGGATAGTCCGGATGCACGAAAAGTACATGTTCGAATCATGCCACGTCTAGGTGGGCTTGCGATTTATATCTCATTCATGATCGGATACTTTATCTTACAACCATCGAGTCCATATGCGACTCATATATTAGTCGGTAGTTTCGTGATCATCATGACCGGTATGTTGGATGATCGTTTTCAACTGAATGCTAGGCTGAAGTTAATGGGACAAATCGTAGCGGCAGTCATTGTTTTAAATGGTGGGATTCGAATCGAATTCATCAATTTGCCGTTTGATCAACAGCTGTATCTCGGGTGGTGGAGTGTGCCATTGACCTTCTTGTGGGTCATCGGTATCACGAATGCCGTCAATTTGATTGATGGTTTAGACGGACTAGCTGCTGGCGTATCGAGTATCGTCTTGTTGACGCTAATCAGTTTAGCTGTGATTCAAGGGAACGTCTACGTGACGATCGTTGCGATCCTCTTGCTTATGAGTACGCTCGGTTTTCTGTTTCATAATTTTTATCCGGCAAAAATTTTCATGGGAGACACGGGTTCGCTGTATCTTGGATATATGCTGGCCGTACTTTCCCTACTTGGATTCAAAAATGTAACTTTATTCTCACTTGCTGTACCAGTCATTTTGCTCGGGATTCCGATTTCAGACACGCTATTCGCTATCGTGCGTCGTATGTTACAAGGGAGACCGCCGTTCGCACCCGATAAAGAGCACTTGCATCACCGCTTACTCGATTTAGGATTTACGATGAGACAAGCCGTTTTAGTGATTTATGGACTTTGTGGTGTGTTCGGAATGACGGCAATCCTCTTTTCGCAAACGAATTCGCTCGGTGCTTTTATTTCTCTCGTTATCTTATTGATCGTACTAGATATTTTAGTCGAATCATTGGGTTTGTTAGGGGATAAATATCGACCGATTCTCAAACTATTAGAACGTCTTACAACTAAATGATTTAAAAAGATCGCTCATCTAAATGTGCGGTCTTTTTTTAAGGGAGATGAGAAAATGCAAGAAATAAATAAAAATGAACGCATTCAGTACTTGGATATTTTGAGGGGATTTGCTTTATGTGGCATTCTATTTGTCAACATGCCAAGTTTTCTTGGCGATCGACCGAATGCGATGATGGGAGACGTCGATCAAGCGATTCGTTTGGTGTTTGACCTCTTCATCCAGACAAAATTCTATACGCTGTTTAGTGTCTTGTTTGGAGCAGGTTTTTATCTGTTCATCCAGCGTTTGCAGCAAAAAGGATTACCGAAGACGATTTTTGCACGACGTCTCGGAATTCTTCTCGTCATTGGACTACTACACTTATGCATTTGGCAGGGAGATATTTTACATACGTATGCGTTGACCGGTTTTATCTTATTGTTATTTATAAAAACAAAGCCGATCACGAAGCTTTTGTTTGCGGCAGCATTTCAAATCTATGCCCTTTTGCTCTACCTGCTTATTTTCTTTGGGGCTCGTCAATTGGGCGACACTCCCGTCGTTGAGCTGGATAAGACACTTCAGTCGTTCGTCGCATCGCGCGATCTCCTCGGATTTTTATCACATCACGCGACAGTTCAATTACCGGAAGCCCTCATGAATTCTGGTGTCATTTGGCCAGAAATTTTATCCCTGTTCTTGATCGGAGCCTATTTGATGGAACGCTTCAGCGCAGCGCCACCGACGAATCGTTTCCTGTGGTGGACGCTTGGAATTAGTTTACTCCTGACACTTCCATCATTTGCTGGAATCATACAGGCGCATGCTGACGTACCAGACGGATCCATCAATCTATTTTATGTCTGGCTCTCAGGACGCACGCTTGCGATCACCTATGCTTGTGCCGTCGCGCTACTCGTTCGTGCTGGACGCATGCAATGGTTTGCTGGACTGGGACGGATGGCATTGACGAATTATTTGATGCATACAGTCGTCTTTACCGTGTTCGTCTTCTTCAGTGGACAACATGGAACGACACCGTTATGGCAAGGACTGTTACTCGTTTTCCTGCTTTTGATCGCACAAGGTGTTGCTTCAAACAGATATCTCCAGTCTCATCCACAAGGTCCCATGGAGAAATTGTGGCGAAAAGGGACTTATGGAAAGAAAAACCGTTGAAGTTCACAAGAACTTAACATCTTTTTTGTAGAATGAAGGATGGAGGTGAAACATGCATCGTTTAATTGAAATCTTTCTTGTATCGTTCAAGCTCGGACTGACGTCGTTTGGAGGTCCGGTCGCCCATCTCGGGTATTTTTATGAAGAATATGTCAAACGAAAAAAATGGATTGATGAGAAAGCATATGCTGACTTAGTTGCGCTCTGTCAATTCCTTCCCGGTCCCGCTTCGAGTCAGGTCGGAATGGGAATCGGTTTGATTCGTGGAGGGGTAGCAGGGGCGATCATTTCCTTTATCGGTTTTACGTTACCGTCGAGTATCGCCTTGATTCTGTTCGCGATTCTTGCGACACAGTTCGATGTCGCAGAAGCCGGATTCATTCATGGCTTGAAACTCGTTGCGGTTGCAATCGTTGCTGACGCCGTCCTTGGCATGGGAATGAAACTTGCGACAGGCGTCAAACGGATGACGTTGATGCTACTGGCGCTAGCAGGCGTACTCTTGATCGCACATCCACTGGCACAAGTCGGTGTCTTGTTGCTCGCAGGTCTTCTTGCGTTCTTCTGGTTCAAAGAAGAGACGGAAACGGGTGGGTCCTTGTCGATTCGCGTACCACGCCTACTTAGCATCACGGCACTCGTCTTATTCTTCGTCTTACTTGCCGTCACACCGTTTCTCGCTCAAGCAACGACGGGAACCGTCCAACTGACGAGTATCATGTACAGTGCCGGTGCCCTCGTCTTTGGTGGCGGACATGTCGTCTTGCCATTCCTTGAGCAGACACTCGTACCTGGATTGATGAACACGGATACGTTCCTTGCTGGTTACGCCGCTGCACAAGCGGTACCAGGACCACTCTTTACGTTCGCGACGTATCTCGGTACGATCGTTTCTGGTGTTTCTGGAGGAATTCTTGCAACGCTCGCAATCTTTCTACCAGGATTCCTACTCGTCATCGGTGTTTTACCGTACTGGGATCGTATTCGGAAGAATCAATCGGTCGGTCGGATCTTGATCGGCGTCAATGCTGCCGTCGTTGGTATCCTACTTGCTGCCCTCTATGATCCAATCTTTACGTCAAGCATCAAGAGTGGTCTTGATTTCTTGATTGCCTTCGGTTTGTTCTGTTTACTTCGTTTTTATAAACAGTCGCCGTTACGAATCGTGTTGATTGGAGCCGCTCTCGGATTCCTATTCTTTTAAACCGCACAAAGAAGCAGCAGACAGGCGTCTGCTGCTTCTTTGTTTTCGCTTAATGAAGCTTTAAATTCGAGTCAAAAAGACAAGTTCGATATCGTGGCGCCACTCACGTTGGACTTCCGTAAAGCCAAAACGAGCGTAGAGCGTAAGGGCAGGAAGATTACGCGCACCTGTCATGACATGCTTCACGTGATCATGCTGAAGCAGGTGGTGCAGTAAGGATTGGGCGATGCCTTGGCGAAAATATTCCGGATTCACAACGAGGCGCGTGATCGTCCCATCAACATATGTGATCGCACCGACTACGCTATCATGCAAGAGATAAACGAACCCGTTCGGTTGCGCCGCTTCGATATCATCGATCGTTTCCGATAAAGGTGGAAAGTCTACTGTTTCCAGTAGACGCGCTTCGACTCGATAAGCAAGACGTTGAAGTTCTAGCAAAGCTGCATGATCAGTTGATCGTAGTCGTCGTATCATCCGTCGCCTCTTCTGATGTCGTCATGTCAGTAGCGTCATCAGCAGGTAAATTGAGCTGTTCTTTTAATGTTGTTTTAGCTTCGGCAAGTGAAAGGGGATCGATTTGATAGTAATAGACGCCATTGATTTTCGTATCTGATCCCGTTAAATCAATACGATTAATGGATCCGAGTGATTTGACGAACGGTTGTAGCTGGAAGGCTTCCGTTAGTGACATATTCGTTTTGAAGTTATCGCCTGTAGCATCCATCAAGTCATTGAGTTTCGTGATCGAACCGAAGGAAGTCGACTGTTCGATGATGGCTTGTACGATTTGTTGCTGGCGTTTTGTACGTCCGATATCACCCTCAGGGTCTTCATAACGCATTCTGGCGTAGGCCAACGCTTCTTCCCCATTGAGTGTCTGCTGACCAGGTTCGAGTTTGATGCTGTTTCGTTTATCGGAAGAGTCGAGTGTGTCGATCGGTAGTTTGACGTCGACATCAATACCGCCAAGCGCATCAACGATAGCAACGACACCATTAAAGTTGATGGAGGCGTAATAGTCTACAGGAATATCAAACAACGTTTCGACTGTCTCAATTGTTGAATCAATTCCTCCATAAGCATACGAATGGTTGATTTTATCTTCATATCCGACAGAAGGGATTTGGACGAGAGAATCTCGAGGGATGCTGACCATGTCTACGGTTTGATCTGTTTTATTGAATGTGGCGATGATCATCGTATCAGCGCGAGAAGATGTGTCTCCGGGACGTTCATCCGTTCCGACAAGCAAAACGGAGAAATGGTCCTTCGTCAAGTCGACTGCCGCTTCACGTTTTTCTGACTTGTCTCCGCGTGCTAAGTCGACTTTTGTCTCATTAGCCGTTTGAAGAGTCTTGTTGGCGACGTAAGCGAATGCTGCACCGCCAGTTACTAAAATGATCAAAAATAAAAAAACAAGACGCTTGAACCAAGAACGCTTCTTTTTTTTCTTTGACCGTGATCGTATCGGTTCATCCATTTCAAGTACTCCTTACTTAACAGAATTATTAAAAAACTTTCGGAATCTTTACAATCAGTATAGCAGGTCAGGAAAGAATGTCACGTTCGAGGTAGCGAAAAGCACCTTCTTGGAAGTGGGCTTGCGCATTCGTCAGATCTGTCATCCATTCAATAAAGGTAGGGACATCTGCCGTTTTGACTAAGACATCGACTTGAACTTGATCCAAATAATGAATCTGATCAATTGGATGAATGCTTGATCGAAGTTCATTCTCAATTTTTCCAAGCCACGTATAGTCAATGTGCACTTCTACCACTTGATGCTGAATCCGTTCAACGACGCCGATTGCATTCAATGCTTCCGAGACGCTTGAGCCATAGGCACGAATTAATCCACCGCCACCAAGCTTAATGCCGCCAAAATAACGCGTGACCACAACAACGGTATCGCGTAAATCTCTTTTTTTCAGTACTTCAAGCATCGGGACGCCTGCTGTTCCACTAGGTTCACCATCATCACTCGCTTTTTGGATTTGATTTTGTTCCCCGATGACATACGCAGAACAGTTATGATTTGCATCATGATGCTTCTTTTTAATCTGCGCAATGAAGTCTTGTGCCTCTGTTTCGGAAGAAATGCGAGAAATATATGTAATGAATCGAGACTTTTGAATAATGATTTCGTGGAAACCGTTTTCTTTTACTGTATAATAATGAGATAATGTCATACTATTAATGTCCTCCTCGTTGACTAGTTCTTTCTAGCATAACGACGTTCAGAGAGAGAGACAACCATTTGAGTGGTAAGGACCGGAGGGAGTCACGATGACGCATGAAATGAAGGAGCGACTGTCGTTGAATGATATCGTACAAAACATCATTGGTGTCGTAGAGGAAAGTCGCGAAGAAATCGTTCGGATCACGGAGGATTCGAGAGAGCAATATGCTGAAATCCAGCAAGAATTGCGCGACTTGAAAGTTCGTGTCCATGATTATATAAAAGAAGCAGAGCGACTAGAACGTCATATTAAGGATGCCAAGACACGACTAGTAATCGTCAGCAAAAATTTCGAAAACTATTCGGAGCAAGATGTTCGGAAAGCCTATGAAACAGCGAACTCACTACAACTGGAGTCGTTTATCAATCAACGGGATGAGATGAATTGCCGGAAGCGGCGTGATGAGTTGGAACGTCGTCTCATTCAGTTAGACGAAACAATCGAACGAGCGGATATGCTGATTGGACGTGTATCCGTTGTCTTGAATTTTTTGACGGACGATATGCAAGTCATGAATGAGAAGTACGAAAAAGCGATGCAAAAACAGGAAATGGGCTTAAAAGTTTTTCAATCTGCTGAAAACGAACGACGGCGGTTATCTCGCGAAATGCATGATGGTCCAGCGCAGACATTGGCGCACGTATTAATTCGGGCGGATCTGATTGAAAAAATTCATCAACACAATGGAGCAGAAGCTGCTTTTGAGGAAATTCATCGTCTTCGTGTCTTGATTCGAGACGGATTAGCGGACATTCGTCGCATTATTTATGATCTCCGTCCAATGACGTTGGACGATCTTGGTTTCGTCCCGACGCTTGAGCGGTATTTACGACATATGCAAGAAATTTCGAATATTGAGATTCAATTTAAATACCTAGGTGGTGGCGAACGGATTGACTCCACCTATGAGGTCGCGGTCTTCCGGATCGTTCAAGAAGCTGTCCAAAATGCCGTGAAGCATTCCAATGCAAAGGACATTCGTATTATCATAGAACAATATCAACATTCCATTCGCATTCACGTAAAGGATAACGGAGTCGGATTCGACTTCGACTCGATCGTCGACTCACATGACGAGTCGTTTGGATTGATCGGGATGCGTGAACGCATTGAATTGATCGATGGAGAATTCGAGGTCGAAACGTACCCTGGGGGCGGGACGGTCATCAAGGTAAAGATTCCGATCGAGGAATCCGAAGCGAGAGGGGAAACACTGTGAACAACGAGCAAGTGAAAGTAGTCATCATTGACGATCATCAGTTATTCCGTGAGGGAGTAAAACGAATTCTTGACTTCGAGGAAGAGTTCGTAGTCGTAGCGGAAGGAGAGAGCGGCGTAGATGTCATTCCTCTCGTCGAAGCACACCAACCAGACATCGTATTGATGGATATCAATATGCCACAAGTCAACGGTGTCGATGCAACGAAACGTTTAATGGAAGTATACCCGGAAGTTCGGGTCATCATCTTATCGATCCATGATGATGAGACATATGTCATGCACGCCTTAGGAGCGGGAGCCGTCGGATATTTATTGAAAGAGATGGCGACGGATGAACTCGTCAACGCGATTCGTTCCGTCTATCGTGAAGGTGGATATGTACACCCGAAAGTGACACCAAATCTACTTCAGGAATACAGACGTCTCATGAAGATGAAACAAACGATGGCGTCACAACCCGTTGAACGTCAGGTGGCTGAAGCACCACTGCACGTATTGACACGGCGTGAATGTGAAGTTTTGCAGCTACTGGCAGATGGATTCTCGAACCGTGCGATTAGCGATACATTATATATCAGTGAAAAGACAGTTAAAAACCACGTATCTTCGATTCTTCGGAAAATGAACGTTCCAGACCGCACCGGTGCGGTCGTCGAAGCGATTCGCCGAGGATGGGTCGTCGTCGTATGAACGGATAGGAAGACGGGAGCAGGACTCCCATCTTCCTTTTTTTATCCACTCAGAAGTGCTACACTTATAAACGATTGTGACATATGAAAGTATACGTCACGACGGAACTATAAAAGCGAGGAAATCACGGATGAGTCAGATTGTGATCGTAACGGATAGCACTGCCTATCTGCCAACAACGTATTGTGAAGAACATCAAGTGCACGTCGCACCGCTTAGCGTCATCTTTGAAGGGGAGGCTTATCGGGAAGGATTTGATATCTCGGTTGCTGATTTTTATGAACGGATTCGGACGGGTAGCCTTCCGACGACGTCACAGCCGAATATTGGAGATCTCGTTGCGACGTTTGAACAACTGCCAGAAGGAACGGATATCATTGGCATCACCCTTTCAAGCGGGATCAGTGGGACATATCAAGCGTTGCACACGATCAATATGATGATTGATCATGTGAACGTCCATCCTATCGACTCACGTATTTCCTGTATGCCGCAAGCGTTTCTCGTCCAAGAAGCGGTTCGTTTGCGAGATGCAGGAGCCACGGCGGAAACGATCGTCCATCATTTAGAGGAACTAAAAGAACGCATTCGTGCGTATTTTGTCGTGGATGATCTCGAACACCTCCAACGCGGAGGTCGTCTCAGTGTCGCGCAAGCATTCGTCGGTTCGTTCTTAAAGATTAAACCCGTTCTTCATTTCGTTGACGGAAAAATCGTTCCGTTCGAAAAAATTCGGACGTTCAAGCGAGCCGTCAATCGAATCGAAGAGATGATGCACGATGATATCGAAGGAGACGGAACCGGGTATACGATTGGCGTCATTCATGCAGAGGACTCTACGAAAGCAGAACAGGAAATTGCGTCCTTACAAACGAAGTTTCCAAATGCGCAAATCGAGATGAGTGTATTTGGTCCTGTCATCGGTACACACCTCGGACCGGGTGCGATTGGTATCACATGGTACAAAAAATAAGATGAAAACACATTGACGGAGTCTATCGTCAATGTGTTTTTTCTTGTCCAGATATATGAGATAGAAAAACTATTTTTTGAGAAACCGCGTATTCCATCCATACATCTCTTATACAGCATATGTTGTCGATCTTCCTATCCGTCCGTCAAGATGAAGAAAATGGAAAACGAAGGAAGTGAAGCAATGGATATACGCGGGAGATGGATTTCAGCAAAACAGATGGAAACCCGATTGCCGACGCATCAACTCATTCCAGCCGTGACGTTTACGTGTCAGCGGTGTGGAGCCTTTCCGGTCAAAGGCCATTGCACGTGCGGAAAACGTTGCTATTATTGTCGACGATGCATCGCTTATGGGAAGTTGCGCACATGTGATCAGCTCATTACGGATACCCGTCCGCTCGATCCGGTACATCCAGCACAGCATCAACCGATTCGTTTGACACCTGCTCAAACGACTGTCGCGCGGACAATTGAACAGACGATTCTCCGTGGTGGAAGGTTGCTAGTTCACGCGGTTTGTGGAGCAGGGAAGACACCGATGTTCTTCCCCGGTATCGAAAGAGCATTGGCGAACGGAAAGCGTGTTCTTGTGACGGCGCCACGTGCGGATGTCGTCCGTGAATTGACGCATCATATCAAACAGGCATTTCCGACTGCTCACGTCGTATCTTTATATGGTGGATCAGCGGATCGTCTTCTCTTAGGTGAAATCACGGTCAGCACGACACATCAACTGATTCATTACCGGTCTTGTTTTGATGTCGTCTTATTAGATGAAGTCGATGCCTTTCCGTTTCATATGAACTGGACGCTACATCGATACGTCAAACGGGCGATGACGCAAAAAGCAGCGTTGATTTTATTAAGTGCGACGCCATCGATGTGGCATCGTCGCTATCCGACAGTTCGATTAATGCGGCGTTATCATGGACATCCCTTACCGGTTCCCCGATTGAAGTCACCGTTTACGATGCAGTCGATCGTCGAGTGGTTGCATCAGTATGAACAGCAACCGCGTCTCGTGTTCGTCCCCCGAATCGCAGCGCTCGAAGCATGGCAAACACGATTGAAGGAAGTCGGTATTGATGTGACGACCGTCCATGCGGAAGATCCAGACCGCATTGAGAAAATCCAAGCATTTCGTACGACGAACGGTATTTTGCTCACGACGACGATTTTAGAGCGTGGCGTGACGATCTCTAACGTACAAGTGGCGGTCCTGGATGCCGATCAAGGGTTTAGTACGAAAGCCTTGATTCAAATCAGCGGTCGTGTCGGACGAGATGCGGCATACCCGGACGGGGATATTTCATTTTTCGCCAATGATCGGTCGGATGCCCTATTTTATGCCATCCATCAGATTCAAAAAGCGAATCGATGGACGACTTCATGAAGTGTTTATGCTGTCAGCATGACTTTATACCTAACTGGGAACTGAGTAATATGTGGACTAGCCAAAACATTTGTAATCCCTGTAAAATGAAATTTGTAAAAAGTGGTGGATGTGTGGACTGTGGCAAACCAGGTATCGAGCTCTGTCAGGACTGTCGACGATGGCAAAATCTCGGCTTACCACTTCATACCCGTACGATGTATCTTTATAATGAGGAAGCGAAGGCATTCATGCATCGTTATAAATTTTTAGGAGATACTGTCCTAATTCGGATGTTTACTGATGAGTTGAAGAAGGTAAAAATGAGAAGAGGATGGATCGTTCCGATTCCGCTTAGCCGTGACCGCTTGTCTGATCGAAAATTCAATCAAGCAGAAGAGATCGCTAGACGAATGAATGGGAAGGTCACCTTAGCATTAAAGCGCGACGAAGGGACACCGCAGAGTAGGAAATCAAGAGAAGAACGTCTTAAACGATCGAATCCATTTCATGTCACGAAAGAAGTTGCAGGGAAAAATATCTTGCTGGTCGACGATGTCTACACAACAGGAATAACACTCCGGCAAGCGATGGTGCGTCTCAAGGAAGCGGGCGCAAGTGAAATTTCTGCAGTAACTTTATTTCGGAGTATTTAATATTTCGTCATTCCTGCCGATACTCTGAATGAGGTGAAGGAAATGGATGTAGTAAACTGCAAATCTTGTGGGAAAATTTTCATGAAACAATCTTCTGATCTTTGTCCGACGTGTATGCGTCAAGATCATCTGAATTTCGAAAAGGTACGCGAATTCTTGCGAGAGCGGCGAAAAGTCCGAACTTCACCGAATGATGTCGAGATACAAACAGGAGTCAAACGCGAGACCGTCTTTCGTTATATCAAGGAAGGGCGCTTGTTGATTTCTGAGATTTCTCAAATGGAAATCACGTGTGAGAGTTGCGGAAAACCCTCTCATGAAGGGACGATTTGTGCTGACTGTCGTGATAAATTGCGACGTGACCTCGCCCAAGCGATGCAAGATTCTGTGGACCCTTCGAAACCGAGAACGTATCGAACTTAAATCAAGAATCTCGTAATCTAGAAAGCAGGTGTTCACATGCGAATTGATTCGACTAAATGGGTGAACATGCCCAAGACGTATGAAAGAAATCAACCCGTAGAAGGAACCGAAACAAAACGAATGAATCGAACAGACGAAGTGACGATTTCAAAAGAAGCACGCGTGCGCTTCGAAGGAACGACTTCATCGCGGGCAGATAAAATTGCCTCCCTTAAACAAGCCATTCAGGATGGAACCTATAAACCGGATGCGAACAAAATCGCGGAACGTTTCTTGAACTTGTAATAAGGTGAATGAAACTGACATTAGAAGCGACTCGGGGCACGGATGCGCGGGTCGCTTTTTATATGAAACGATAGCAAGGTAGCAAAGTAGTCGGACTCATGATAAAAGGAGCAAACACGATATGGAAATCATCCGACAGTTGACGGAGGCACATGAAGCGTTACTAGCGCTCGCACTCTCGAAAAAAGAGGCATTGATTCAAAACGACATGAGTCACCTTTCGAAAATCGTCAAGGAAGAACCCGTTTTGCTGAAACGCATCGCGACATTAGAGCAAGAACGCATCGAATACATGGGGACCGTGACGATGACAGAGTGGATCGCGTCACACCCTGAAGATGTCGAAACGCTTCGTGCTCTCTTAGCAACGATGGGGCAACTGCGAAAAGCGAATGCGCTGAACGCAGAGTTATTAGAACAATCGTTACATTACATCGAATGGCATTTGCAATTGCTCGTACCGGAAGCGGATGACTTTACATATGGTCAATCGACGTTTGACCGGACACACTTCAATCGAAATGCATAAGGAGGAAGTCGAATGGGTTCAACATTCATGGGGCTTGAAACGGGACGTCGTGCGCTGACGACGAGTCAATGGGCGTTACAAGCGACAGGAAATAACGTATCAAATGCCGGAACGGCAGGATTCTCAAGACAGCGTCTCGTCCAAGCGACGACGGAACAACTTTCGGTCTCCCTAGGCGGCGGGAAAAACGTTCAATTCGGAACCGGTGTCCGTGGAGAACTGGTAGAGCGCTTACGTGACGTAATGGTTGATAAACAATATCGCGATGAATCGACGAAGTATGCGTACTATTCAACGAAAGCAGCAGCATTCGGGCGAATGGAAGATATCATCAATGAACCGTCTGAAACGGGGCTCGCGAAAACACTCGATAGTTTTTGGGCATCGTTACAAGGATTGTCAAAGAACCCGCAAGACTCGGGAGCGCGAAGCGTCGTTCGGCAGCAAGCGGATACCGTGTCAAAGACATTCAACTACTTAGCGACTTCTTTGACGAAGGTACAAGGGGACTTAAAGAATGAACTAGACGTCTCGACGAAAAAAGTAAATGATCTCCTTCAGAAAATCTATAACGTCAATACACAAATTCACGAAATTGAACCGATTGGCGTCTTGCCAAACGACTTATACGATGAACGTGATCGATACTTCGATGAATTATCGACATATGTAGATTTCGAAAAGGAATCAATCGATGCATCGGACATCGTCTCAGGCAACATGGGGAATGCGGCGAAGATTGCGGAAGGTCGTGTAAACGTAAAGTTGATTATGCCTGGCGGGGTCACCTCTGAGGTCGTCAATATGAAGACGGATTCAAAAGCACGTTCGATCGAATTCACGACGGATTCTACGACAAAAGCGATTACTGGGTATCAAACGGATACCACACCCGTTTTATTCACACCGACAAAAGGTTTTTCAAACGGTAAACTCTGGGCCTTATTACAAATGCATGGTTACCAAAGAGATGGTGAAACGACACTGACAGGTGAATATCCTAAGATGCTCGATAATCTAGATAAGATGGCTGCTGCTTTTGCGAAGGAATTTAATGATGCTCATTCAAAAAACTTCATTAAATCCAAGGATGCTTCTGGAACTGTCAGCAATACGTATGGGACAAATGAATTTTTTGTTGCTTCAGATGGTGGAACGGTCAAGGCCGGAACGATTTCAGTTGGAGATACGATTTGGAAAGATCTTTCGAACATTATGAGTTCACGAGACGGAAATATCGGGGATGGTTCTGGGGCATTGATCTTAGCCAATATTAAAACAACATCATTAAGTGATTTAAGTGCTCCGATCGGTTCGTTCTATCAATCGATCATCGGTGACATGGGGGTAGCGACAAGCCAAACGATTGACCTCGGAAAAAATGCTAGCGTCTTAATGGATAATGCCGATCAACGCCGGATGTCAGTCTCAGCGGTCTCACTCGACGAAGAGATGACGATGATGATTCAGTATCAGCATGCATACAATGCAGCGGCACGAAACATCACGACAGTCGATGAAATGCTCGATAAAATCATTAACGGTATGGGATTAGTCGGTCGCTGATAAGGAAGGAATGAGGACATGCGGGTCACACAAACGATGCTGACGAAGACGAATATTGGTCATTTGTCTTCGAGCTATCAAAAATTAAGTACGTTACAGGAGCAACTAATTAGCGGTAAAAAAATTCAAAAACCGTCACAAGATCCAGTCGTTGCGATGCAGGGGATCCGGTACCGGACAGAAGTCCGGGAAGTCGATCAGTTCAAGAAAAATGTCGATGAAGCGACAGGCTGGATGGATTTAACTGATTCTGCTTTAGACGAAGTGACGTCTGCGATGCGCCGAATCAACGAATTGACGACACAAGCAGCAAACGATACGTATGATGGCACACAGCGGAAAGCTATCCAAAGCGAAGTTGGACAGTTGATTGAACACATCGGGACACTGGCGAATACGAAATATAACGAAAAGCAAATCTTTAACGGTACACAAACGGATCAACCGTTCATCAATATGGAAGAACTGAAAGCATTTTTAAAAGACACTGTAAATACCGCAGACGTTGATAAGATTTTCACAGAAACCCTCGGAACAAGTGACGGAAAGATCGAGTATGAAGTGTCTTCAGGGATCAAGGTACAAGTCAACGTCACACCTACAGATGGTGGTGACGGTGGTGTGTTTGGAAAAGATACGTTCACGACGCTAAAGAAGTTATTTAATGCACTTGGTGGTACAAAAGCAGATGGAAGTCCTGGCAGTAGCACAAATAACGGAACCGAATTATCCGGCATGTTGAAAGATTTAACAGCGATGTTGAACAAAACGGTCGAAGTACGTTCGGATTTAGGGGCACGAGTGAATCGACTAGAACTAAATGCGTCGCGCTTAGAAGATCAAGAAATCATCGCAAAAACCGTCATGTCTGATAACGAAGACATCGAAACCGAACAGGTCATCATGGAACTGAAGTCACATGAAACGTTGCACCGTGCTGCACTCAGTGCCGGAGCACGCATCATCCAACCATCGTTACTTGATTTTCTTCGATAAGGGGTGAACCGGGATGAATCTTCCTCACCTAGAGATGCGACAGACCTCTGCTAAAATCGGTATGCAGACGACACCACTTGAAATGCGGCAAACGCAACGTCCGGCTGATCTTTCGATTGAACAACCGCAAGGGGAGCTAACGATTGAAACTGTAGCGGCTCGTCTCGAAATCGATTCGTCGCAAGCTTGGATTGAGATGGGACGAATCCCAGCATTCGAATCCGTCAGACGGTATGCGGATCTTGGTCAACAAATGGTACGTGAAGGAACGGGACGCGTCGCGAGTGAAGGAGATCAATTGATGCGGATCGAGCAAAAAGGCGAGGTCATCGCTCGGATTGCGAAGATGAACGATACGCCTCCAGCAGAAGTGACGACGATGGGCTTCATTCCTCGGAGTTTGGACCGGGTTAAAATTAATTTCACACCGGCTGAAGTGAATGTTCGTTACACTGCTCGTAAGCCGGTCATCGATGTCACGACGCATCGTCCGGAACTAGAGGTCACGGAAGGGAAAACAGACATTTTCCTTCGGGAACGAAATCAGCTAGATATGTGGCCAGTGGGCGGCATATACGACGAGAAAGGATAATATTATGCAAATCGAAACAGATTTTTTTGGGGTGATTACGATCGAGCCAAGTGAGATCATTACCTTCGCTTCTGAATTACCGGGGTTTCCGGATGCCAAACAATTCGTCTTGTTGCCGTTCGGAGAAGGCGTACCGTTTTGGTCCTTCCAATCCATTGATCAGCCGGAATGCGCATTCATCGTCACGAATCCGTTTTGGATCGATCCGGACTATGTCTTTGAATTAACGGATTCTGCAAAAGAACAGTTGAGTATCGAAGAAACAGCGCAAGTCGCTGTATACACGACGGTGACGTTACGTGAGCCTTTCCAGGAATCGACGACAAATTTACGGGCACCATTCGTTATGGAAACGAAACAGCGGCTCGCGAAACAAATTATCTTAGAAGATACATATCCGAATCGTCAAAAGATTGGAAGTCTGACAGAAGTAGGTGGACGCTGATGCTCGTATTAAAACGAAAGAACGGCGAAGCGATTCAAATCGGAGACGATATCGAACTGACGATTCTTGCAATTGAAGGAGATCAAGTTAAGATCGGAATCCGTGCTCCGCGACAAGTCGACATCCATCGGAAGGAAGTCTATTTAGCCATCCAAGAAGAGAATACGGAAGCGTCACGGAGTACAGGGTTGATTGGACAACTCTTGAAACAACAAGAAAAGTAAGGTCAAGTGAATGCCAGTGTATCCTCTCGTGATTCAGGCATTCTCTGGAAAAAAGAATACAAATCGACTCCCTGCACGTATCATACGAGTGCAGGGAGTCTTTCTTATCATGAAATAAATGCTCAAACGCGTTGAATCGTGTATAGTAAATGGAGAAGAAAAGAAACCTTTTGAATCAAAGAGGGAGTTGTCAGGAATGAATGAGACGAAGCAGCTGAAAAAAGACGCGAACCGTGTACTAAAAGCGACGAGTCGCACCTTCTATATCCCGATTAGTCGACTATCGCAAGACTTACAGGAAGCGGTCGGTGCTGCTTATCTATGCATGCGTGCCATCGATGAGATCGAAGACCATGAAGAACTAGCGACGGACATCAAGACGACGTTACTACGTGAGACGGCATTGATGATGCGTGGCACGTTCTCCGCTACGGCCTATCTCGAGTTGATCGCGCCTTACACGGCGCATCTGCCGGAAGTGACACTCCGTCTACCGGAGTGGATCGCCTATTGTCCGGCCGCAATTCGTCCGAAGGTCCTCGATTCGACGGCGGAGATGGCAGAAGGAATGGCGGTCTGGGCAGAGCGCGACTGGACAGTCAAAACAGAAGCGGATCTCGATGAGTACACGTATTATGTCGCTGGACTTGTCGGTGTGATGCTGTCAGACATTTGGTACTGGAAAGCAGGCATTGTCACGGATAAGCAACAAGCGATCGGGTTTGGTCGTGGTTTACAAGCCGTCAACATTCTGCGTAACCAACAGGAGGATGCGGAGCGTGGTGTCGGTTACTTCCCACCTGGTTGGACGACGGATACGATGTTTGCTTATGCGCGTGAGAATCTCGCAGAAGCCGACGCCTACCTTGCGTCCATTCCGAAGGAGACGACGATTTATGAATTCTGTCACATTCCACTTGCACTCGCGCATGGAACGCTGGATGCCCTTGCAAGAGGGAAGGAGAAACTGAGTCGTCCGGAAGTCTTGAAAATCGTCGGTGCTGCTGTATTAAAACGATAAGCTTCACTAACGAACAAGCCGCCCGTTTCCATAAAGGAAGCGGGCGGCTGTTTTTGTCTGTCATCGTAAGATATACATCGTCAATCCAATGAGTGCGGAACCGATCCAAATGAGAAGAACCGCTCGTCCGTAAGGGAACCGATACCCGGAGCGACGCGAAACGAGTAATCCGATCCCCATGACCGTCAGTGCGATGAAAAACGTCAAGAACACGGAGAGTTGCTGCATTCCGATTTCCTCCTATCAGTGCAAGTCAGCTAAATACGCGAGCACCTTCTCTTCATAAGCTTTTCGGTCGTGGGCATACGACTGGACATGACCGCCGTTCTCTGTCACATAAAGTTCCGATCGTGGCGCTGCCTTTTGAATCTTCATACTTTCCGTCACTGGAATCGCATCGTCATCTTTCCCGTGGATCAACAGGATCGGGTAATCAATCCGTCGGACGGATTCGACCGGTTTGACGCGTTCGGGATTGAGTCCTGTCAACGGAGGTGTGATTTCTAGAATGATCGGTGTGAACGGGAAATTCGGCAGCCCGCTCCAAACCGGAAGGTTCGTGGCGAGATAGTTTTCTAAATCACTGAATGGACTATCGGCGATGACGCCGACGACATCGGCATTCGGAGCGGTGACGAGCGAAGTCGCCGCGCCCATCGAGATACCATAGAGCACGACCGGCTTCGCCGAACGTGACTTCGCGTACCGCACAGCCGTCAACAAGTCGTCTTGCTCCTTGGCTCCGACAGTGACGCGTTTGCCGTCCGATTCACCGGAACCCCGGAAATCAAACGTCAACACATTATAGCCGGCATCATGAAGTTTCTTAAAGAGCGGTAGAACCGGAACATCTTCTTGCTCTCGGTTCTTCCCGTATCCATGCGCAAAGACGATTGTTAACTTTGCATCCTCACTCGGCATCCACCAGCCGGATAAGCGGGTCCGATCTTTATAGGACCGAAATGTCACGTCCTCATAGTCTAGATTTTCTGCCTTCTTCGGATTTGTCGTCAGTGCCTCGCGCTCTGGTTGTGTCAAGGATGAGCCGACATAACCGGAAATACCAACGATGATGACGACGACTAAGGTGACGATGATGATGATGGTAGCAATGATTTTTTTACGATGTTTTTTCCACACCCGCGTTCCTTCCTTTCGTTCGGTTAATGGATATCTTTTTTCTTGAAGCGACCGCCATGGACATCATGGATGTTGCCGATCGCAATAAAGGCTTGTTCATCAAAGTCACGAACGATGTCTTTCAACTTTGATTCTTCCAAGCGACTGATGACACAAAAAATCACTTTTTTCCCATCACCCGTAAAGGCACCTTCTCCATTTAAGTATGTCATGCTTCGTCCGAGACGATCCATGATCGCAAGACCAATCTCTTCATAGTTCTCGGAAATGATCCAGACGCTTTTCGATTGATCGAGTCCATCGATGACGACGTCGATCGTCTTGAAAGCGACGAAATATGTAATCAAGGAATACATCGCCCGGTCCCATCCAAAGACAAAACCAGCGGCTCCTAAAATGAAAACGTTGAAGAACATGACGATCTCTCCGACTGAGAACGGTGTCGATCGGCTAAACGAGACAGCAAGAATCTCCGTTCCATCGAGTGATCCACTCGAACGGATGACGATGCCAACACCGATTCCGAGAATCAATCCACCAAAGACGGTCGCGAGTAAGTCGACGCTTGTCAACGGACCGATGTGTTCGAGGAGTTTCGTTGCGATCGCCATGATGAAGATCGCGTATAACGTCGATAGGGCGAACGTCTTCCCGATTTGTTTGTAGCCGAAGAAGATAAACGGGATATTCAGAAAGAATAACCAAAAGGCGAGGGTCGTGTCCGTGACTTTCGAGCCGATGATCGAAATCCCGACGATTCCGCCATCGATGATGTTATTCGGAACTAAGAATCCTTTCAGACCGATTGCAAAGATGATGGCACCGATAGTTAGCATGAGGAGACGTCGAAAGAGTTGACCTTTCGTCGAACGACGATGATGTTTCATCGGTAGTGGGGACTGCATGTCATTCCTCCCATCTAGAGTAAATTACTTTAAGATTACTATAACAAAAAAGCACGAAGACGTCTGTGAACGTCTTCGTGAGTGAGTCAAGGGGTGTAACGTAACGATTGGAAGAAGCGCATGATCTGTTCGGCTTCCGTTTCGTTCGTATATTCCCCCATATATTGTCCGTCTTGCTGACCGATGATCGTGACAGTGCAGGTGACGAGTTGCAGCCCTTCGTTTAATCGAATCTCACATGTTGCGGCATGTGAAGGAAGGGGCGTCTCAGTCGAGAAATACAAGACCTTCGTACTCGTCTGATGTGCCTGTAAGTCAGAAAAAGCGAGTGTGAAGGACTCCGTATGATGCGTCAGCATCCGGATCTTTCCGGGAACGGAAAACCGTGGAACCGTATCACTTGATAGAGCACAAGCCTCGATCGGATAGAGGATTTCACGGATTAAATAGCCTTCCATCACATCACTCGGAACTGGTCGACTGAAGAGATATCCTTGGATGCGTGGACATTCGAGCATCCGAAACGTATCGAGCTGCTGAATCGTCTCAATGCCCTCTGCTACGACATATAGGTTAAATTCGTTCGCCATGTACAAGATACTTTTGACAATCGCTTGCGCTCTCGCATCATCGTAAATGTGCGTCGCGAACTGACGATCGATTTTGATGACGTCGATCGGATAACGTTGCAAATAGACCATCGAAGAGTAACCTTTACCGAAATCATCTAAGGCGATCCGGACACCCAGGGCACTGACCGATTCAAGCGTGCGACTCGTCATCGGATCATCCATGATGAGGGCCGCTTCTGTGATTTCAAGTTCAAGCAGGGCCGGGTCGAGCGCATATCGTGTTAAGGTCTGTTCGATTTGATGCTCGAATCCTGGAATCAACAGCCGCTTTGGTGAGACATTGATCGAGATCGGGACGAGTGAGGCACCGGTCTTGGACCACTCGTTCATCTGACGGCAGGCTGCTTCGAGGACCCAGTCCCCGATGTCGATATGCAGCGCACTTTCTTCTGAAAGCGGAATGAAGTCGTTCGGCGGGATTCGTCCCCATTCCGGATGTTGCCAGCGAATCAAGGCTTCTATTCCGACGATCTTCCCCGTCCAGCTATCGACCTTTGGTTGGTACTCGAGGAATAACTGATCACGTTCAATGGCATAATGCAAGTCTTGCTCCAAACGATAGCGCCGGTAATAGTCAATATCGAGATTCGAAGCATAGTGATGAAACGCACTGTGATCGTCGCGTCGTGAGCGGCGTAGTGCTGTGTAAGAATGCTTTAATAACTCAACGGCGTCCGTGCTGTCTTGAGGATAGCGACTGATACCGATCGAAACCCGGGCGAACAAGGCGTAGGGTTCAATTGAAATCGGTTGTGTCGAGATCGTAAGTAGTCTTTCCGCACACGGCGTGACATCTTGTTCATAGTCGGTCGAGACGAGCAGTGCATATTCATCCCCACCGAGATGACCGAGGAAGACCTCGTTCGGTTTGACATCGTTTAAGCGGGCAGCTGTCGCTTGGAGCCACTGATCGCCTGAACCGTGACCGAACGCGTTATTGATCTCCGTAATGCGGTTGAAAGAAACCGAGAGAACGAAAAAAGGAACAGTGCGTGCTTGCCACGATTCAATCGTCTCAATCAGTGCTTGGCGATTCGGAAGACCGGTCACGACGTCCCGGAGAGCGAGTTGCCGTAACTGTTCTTCGTACGCTTTTTGTAACGTGATATCATGCAAGATGCTGTTAGAATACGCAATTGATCCGTCAGAGTGAAAGATTGGAATTTGTTGATCCTCGACCCATTTGATCCGTCCATCGGGAAAACGGAGACGGTACTGAAGTGTTCCGGCATGCCCTTGTAACAAGCGTTGCATGAACTTTCGCATCGCATCGTGATCTCGAGGATCGATTCGCGACAATAACCACGTATCATTTAAAATCAAATTTTTTGGTAACTCCTCGTAGATGTGCAAAAAACCTTGCGAATGAAATAAAATCCGTCCGGTCGTCAAATCAATTTGTGAGATCGCCGCGTTCACAGCCTCATAAATGTCACGGGCTTGTGCGCGTTCTATCTTCAATTGTTGACGGGCCGCATCGATTTCTGATAAGTCATACAAGACGATCGACGCCTGATGCGCATGCCCTGCGCGACGTGATGCCTTCAGGCGCAGTAATTGATACGAACCGTCTGACGTCAACAAGGACAGTTCTTGTTCGAACTGGTCCTGCTTTCCGGCTGCCATGCGCTCGATCTCAAAGCGGAGCGGGTCAAAATCCCAAGGATGAATCCGTTCGAGTAACCGTTGTTGCTCGATTGATGACTGGTCTTCCCTTAGCCCGAGAAACTTGAGAAGTGACGGTGAAGGCTCGATTTGATGCGACCGTAAGTCATAATAGAATAAGACTAACTCAGGCACTTGCTCGGTCAGCTCCAGTTGGGAGCGAAATTCCGAGACGTCTTCTTCGAGTTGTTTTTCGCGTGTCACATCACGTGCGACGCCATAGACACCGATGACATGTCCTTCCTGTTCAATCGGCATGTTCGTGATCTTTAAGGTGACGAGATGTTGGTCTGCGTGCAACCCTCTTGCTGTATAATGAACCGTTTCCCCTTGTAACGCACGCTGGAAAAATTGCGAGACCGCCTCCATTTGATCCGGAGGATTAAACACGGAAAAGTGCTCGTATAAGGTATGTTCCGAGTATCCTAGGATTTTTGGAAGATGTTCATTGAAATAGATGATCGTACCAGCAGCATCAAAGACAAAAATTGCATCGGTTTGATGATGGAAAAAGGCTTCTGATTGTTCAAGACGAGATACTTCAAGCCCACCGATATGAATCGGTGCCGTATCTGATCGTCGGATTGTTTTCATGGCCTCAAAAAACGCCATCTCTTCACCTCCATACGTAGTAACGCTTCAATCTTACTATCGGATGAAGGGGAGAATCGTTGCAATGATTCCTTAAACAATAGACTATTATTTCAAAAAAACGAATGGAAAGTTAGAAAACGATGCAATTTTATTTCAAAATTAAGAGGTCAAGTACGACAAAAAACGAAGCTCAACGGTATGAGCTTCGTTTTATATGTTAAATCGCTAAATCGACCGAAGTGTCACTGGCGTTCGGATCCGCATCTGCTCCTTGATCCGGTGCGCCTGGTCCCATGTCACCATCCGAACCATGTCCGTGTCCTGGACCATGACCATCGCGTGCTGGACCTTTTTTGAGGTCAGCGTAGCTTGAGACATCATCTGCGCGGGACTGGATGTGTTCCTTGATCTGTTTCGCTTGTTTTTCTGTCAGCTTGCCATCTTTGACTTGTTGATCAATCGCAGCAGTTTGTGTTGTCAGGACGGCTTTCTCGAAATCGGCGTAAGCAATCTTGTTTGCTTCCGCGAATTCAGGTAAGGGTTGATTCGCTTCCTTGAACTTCGCTTCATCGAGTCCAAGTGCTTTTAGGATCGCTGACGTCGAGTCGCCGAATACGCCACCTGGTCCATGGTCACCACGCTTGCCGTGTTCGCCGCGCTCCGGAAGATCGTCGTAGCTCTTCGCGTCCTTATATTCTTCGGTCAGACGAGACTTGATTTCCGTTGCTTGTTTTTTCGTCATCTTCCCGTCTTTGACGAGTTGATTGAGTTCGCGCGTCTGCGCTGCAAGCAATGCTTTTTTATAGTCGGCGAACTTAATCGACTGTGCCTTCGCATAAGCAGCAAGCGATTGATTCGCTGCGTCGAATTTCGACTGGCTCAGTCCAAGTGCCTTCAGGACGTCGGCAATTAATGATTCATTGAAGAAACCTGGTCCACCGTGGCGACCCATGGGCATTTTGTCTTTGAGTTCAGCGTAGCTCTTGACGCCACTAAACCGTTCCGTTTGACGCTTCAGCATGTCGTCTGCTTGTGTTTGCGTTAAGTCGCCTGATTTGACGAGACTTGCGAGCTGTTCCTTCGCTGCTGCGAGTTCCGCCTTCTTGTAATTAGCGAACGAGATCCCTTTTGCTTTCGCGAGATCGGCGATCGATTGTCCTTTCTCACGGGCAGTGTCTGCCTCAGCTTGTGTCAGGTTCAATTTTTTCAACAGTAACGTCATGTCGTGTTTTTTCATACCTTCGAAGTGGTGCCCGTGTTTCGCTTGTTTTGTCGTGCTCGAGTCGTCGTTCGTCGCAGCATATGCTGATGCGCCTCCGACTGTTAATGCGCTAATTGTCAATGCAGTGATCCATTGTTTTTTGAATGTCATGGGATGATCACTCCTTTCACCTTTTATGGTAGAGGGTCATGAAAGAGAAGTTGTGAGGAAGTTGCAAAGAAACTGCGAAGAAAGGCAAATCTGGGCAAAAAGACGATACACTAAGAGTGGAGGGATGACTATGAACGTACTATTGATTGAAGATGAACAAAAATTAGCGCAAGTGACGGCCCGTTTCCTGCGTCACCATGCGTATGAGGTGACGATTGCCGGTTCATTAGCGGAGGCGAAACAGTGCCTGACGACAGCGTTTGATGCCGTCTTGATCGACGTCCGCTTACCAGACGGTGACGGTTGGTCACTCGTACCAAGTATCAAATCACAGGTTCAGCCGCCGGTCGTCTTCATGATGACGTCGCGCGGCGAGGCGGATGATCGCGTTTTCGGACTCGAACTCGGTGCCGATGATTATCTCGTCAAACCAGTCGTCCTGAAGGAGTTGACGATTCGGCTTGAACGGGCATTAAAAGTCCGTCCGGTCGCTCGCCATGCGTTCGGTGACTTGACGATCGATGAGAAGGGACGCCAAGTCAAAACAGGTGAGCAGGCTGTCAGTCTCGCGAAGATGGAGTTCGAACTGTTGCTTTACTTCATCGAACATCTTGGTGAGGCACTCAGCCGGGATCAAATTCTCGACGACGTCTGGGGGTATGCGTTCGGTGGCGATACCCGGACCGTCGACACGCATGTCAAACAATTGCGGGATAAGTTGCCCGTCATTAAACGACAATTGAAGACGGTACACCGGGTCGGCTATCGATTGGAGGCGATTGAATGAAACGACGTCCTTTGATGCGTAAGTTTTTATACGCTGTCGTTGGTCCGTTGCTCGTGATGGGCGTTCTCAGTTTCGTCTTGACGGCGTTCCTCGTCAATCGGTTCGCAGAAGGTGAACGGTACGATCAACTCGCCCGGGAAGCGAACATCATCAAACAAGCGCTTGAAGCTGACACGCCAATTCCGCGTGACATCCAAGGATTTTTGACGACCGATGGATTAACGCAACGGATCGGTGCGCGCGGACCGGCCGGACGGTTACCACTTCTCGACGATCTTAAGAAGGAAGACGTCATCGAAGTACAAGACGAACGATTGCTGACGTATCAGCTGACCGTTGACGGAACGCGCATCACGACGGTTCGACAAGCACCGCTTGCAAGTAGCGGCCTCGACGGTGTCTATATCGCGATTGGAGTCGCGTTACTCGTGACGTTGCTGCTCGCATCACTGCTTGCTTACTACATGGGACGGCACCTGACGCGACCGATCGTGACGCTTCGGTCTGTTGCTCAAAAGATTGGTGCCGGCGAGACAGATGTCGTCTTACCGGCGCGACCGAAGGATGAAGTCGGAGAGTTGATTGACGCGGTCGACGAGATGCAGACACAACTGAAACAAAAGGATCATCTGCAAAAGACGTTCATTGCTGGCATCACCCACGACTTGCGGACGCCGCTCGCGATCATTCGAAACGAGACGGAGGCACTTGCGGCAGGTGTCATTCCCGTCACCGAACTGCCCGACGTGACGACGAGCATCATCGAGGAGACGGATCGACTCGGTCATCTGATTGATGAGACGTTGCTTTATTCGAAGCTTGCCGGTGGACGGATGCCGCTTGAAAAGACGGATGTGGCACTCGATGAACTCGTGCTTGCGACAGTCGAACGCCTGCGTGGAACGTTCACGCAGGCAGGACTGACGCTGGCGACAGAGCTGCAACCGGTTAGGCAGTCCCTTGATCCACGCATGTTTGAACGCGTCTTGATGAACTTTCTGATGAACGCCCATTTTGCTTCACCCGTCGGCGGAACGGTTACCGTTCGCTTAACGCATGACGAATTGACGGTCGAGGATGAAGGAGCGGGTGTCCGAGCAGAAGACCGGGCAACGATCTGGGACGTCTACGTCAAACAAGAAGGCAGTGCCGGTCATGGACTTGGTCTTGCGATCAGTCGGATGATTCTTGATAGTCATCAATTCGCGTACGGTGTCCGAGACCGAAGTGGTGGGGGAGCGGTGTTCTACGTTCGGTTGTGATTGGATAGAATGGTAGAGGATTCTGACGAACGATTCCGTCATCCTTGCTTTCCACAGGCGGGAGTAAGCCGCGGCATCTTGCACTTCGTGACATCTGCCGGGTCTTACTAGTCCCTGACGAAAGTGCTATTGGCACTTTCTTTTCCTGTAGGAGTCGCGGATGAGCTACTTCGTTCTGGAACAGACACACGAAAAAGGAGAACAGCTTCCATATCACACAGAAGCTGTTCTCCTATTAATGTTGGTAGAAGTTAAAGGTCATTCGCCTTCGTTCGCATGAACGAGACTTGGTTTGACGAGCGTATAGAACTCATCGCTCATCCCGACACGACTGCCCATCTGGCAAGCGAGTTCGAGTGTTTCTTTATAGAAGTTCGCGACGAGATCGTGGTTCTTGATATGCTCGTCTTGCATCGCCTTTTTGACCCCAAGGACGACTTTATCGATTTGCTCATCGGCATCATTACGGACCGGTACGACGTTTTCCGGAAGATCGACTTCCTTATCGTGTCCGTTGAAGCGGAACGAGGCACCGAATCCGAGGTGTTCGAGGAAGAAGTGTGGTAACAGTTTACTCGCGAAGAACTGATGCCATTCCGTCTCTTTCATCGCTTCCATATCACGCTTGAACGACGTCGTTGCGAGTGCATAGCGATCGTGTGTATCCTTCATGAACTTCTCGAGGATCGGAACCTGCATTGCAAACGCATTTTTGAGCAAGTTATCGAGCTGTTCTTGCGTTAATTGTTCTTGTTCAGTCATCGCTTTAACCCCATTTCGTTTCGTTATCCCTATCGTAAGAAATTTAGACAATTCCGTCAAATCTTTTTCGAGAATAG